>VTLG01000589.1_pt1 | contig 47713 bp, 54 predicted proteins | sample 4694571 | NCBI WGS metagenome assembly VTLG01 (sample SAMN12604809, study PRJNA352737) | marine metagenome | biome: ENVO:00000447; feature: ENVO:00000209|ENVO:00000569|ENVO:01000036; material: ENVO:00002151; isolation source: viral sequences binned using virsorter ... | reverse complement strand
TTCCAAGAAAAGCGTCAGCATTATCATTTATATTAGAAAAGTTTTTGCCGACGTTAAACTCTAAGTAATCGCCGACTTGAGTTTGTAACTCCGTAGCGTCACCATTGTTAGTTATCGTAGGTTTAGGCAATAAAATCCTAGGAGTAGTGTTTCGTGTCACCGCATATTTATCTCCTACCTTATTAAATCCTCCCGGGAATTCAACTATATAGTTAGTGATACGGGCATAAGCTAATACATTTGATATATTAGCGGAAGCTGCAGTGTTCTTTTTTCGGAAGTAGGTTAGTGCTATAAACTCTTGATTAGGAGCCCCTTGCGCTGGGGCATCTAGACTCCATGATTCATTAAACCACATAAAAGTGCCATCTCCGGGTTGATACGCCTGCGGATTATAAAGTTTAAATTCATAATAGTCATTGATCGGCTTTACTAATCTAACAAAAGGCAACTCCCTAAGCCCTTTCTTGTGCACTCCCTCGATGAATTTACCATTTGCTGCCCAATAACCTCCGTCATATTCAGCTTTAGAGTCAGTAGGAAGCGGATAGCTCTCACCAAAAGCGGTATGAATATCTCGCCTAGTGTCCAATCTCATTTCCACTACGTACTCATATTCACCTGATAAAAGTTCGTTCATCAAAAATGCAGAAGTTATTCCTCCTATGTAAAATGGAGAAAGGTAAAATTTAATATACTTTCTAGATTTCTCAACTAACGCGCAATTTTCTAGTGGGTAGTCATTAGCAATTAAATCTCTTTTATTAGGGTTAAAGTTATCCGCTTCTTCTGCTGATTGGTTATGTATAAAACTATCTGTTATTTTAACCGTTTTGGATTCTGTTGCTCCGGGATCTACAACTGTTGTTGTGGCTAAGTTTGCCTGTTTAAATTCTACATCAACGGTGTAAGAAGTGGGGTCATACTCCTGCTCAAAATAAAGAGAAAGATAGCCTGCTGCTACGTGCTGCCTGTAGCTTTCTGTCACCTCAAAGGCGATTTTAGAGAAGCCTTTTAGTTTGTTTTTATTTGGGTATTCAACTATATCATTATTATGTGGTTTTTGGCGGTAAGGTCCTCGGTATAACGCCTCGGTGGGATCTTCTTTATCCAAGCCAAAATCCATATACAATCTAGATCCACCCTGCATTTTGGGGTAGGCTTCTCCGGGGTCCAAGGTAACATCAAACCAAGCGCGATAAGCTAGTGCACTTTGCCCATCTGTTATAAGACTTCGTTCTTTAAGAAATACAGGAGTACCTTCTTCTTGAAGCATGTTTTGCGGATCAAATTTAAGAATTTGTCTTTTTCCGTTTGCCTTCACATCTTTCCACAAATCCGTAGGAATTGTTGAAAAATTAATAGAAGAATCTAGAAGTATCGTGGGGACTTCTTGCGGGCCTGTTTCGGCGGGGAAACCTGATTGGCTACTATCAGCTGCATTTACAGCAGATTCTTTATAAATGCTTGTATCAGTGTGGTTGATGGTTACGGTTTTGGGGATACCGTTGCCATCAAAATGTTGTAAAGCTGATAAGCTGTCGTAGAATCCAATAGTTAAATAAATATTGTCTACTAAAGAGCTGCCCAGAGAAGGGAATTTGCCAATAGTGATGTCAGATAAATTAGGAATAGTCCCTCCAAAATCATGATACCATCTCATGGTCTTCATGTTTGTCTTGTCTGGATTTTTATTTCCCCACCCCGCCGGTTTAGCGACGGGAGGGTTCCAGTATGAAGTTCCTCCGCCAGCTCCTGCTGATTTATTATAAGAGACTGACCCAAGGTAGCCATACTTACTGGAATCAGATATAGCTGTTTTATCCAAGTTGAAATAAGGGGCCTTGTTAAGAGGTTCAAACATTACTTGGCCATTATCTATGACATCAGTCACGGTGTTATTCCCCGTGCTGTAATAATAAACTATACCCTGAATATCATTAAAGATGTCAGTCAAGGCCGTTTCGGAAAGTATCCGATTACCCGCAGAATCAATAGAAGGCTCTATGGAAATTTTTAATGTCCCATCTGTGTAAGCTGCTGCAGACGCAGTATAAGGATAATTTCTTACATAACCGCCCGTTGGAGTAAGGAAATGGTAATCATCTAGCGACGTGTTCATTTCAGCGCCATCTATATTGTCACTAGTCCACCCTTGAGCAAATACTATCCCGCTAGGAACTGGCAAGAAGCCCGGGTAGTTATCGTACCCTTCTCCCTCTCCTGCAAAACCTTGTCCCGCTCCTCGGGAGAAAGACTCTGATTTATCTAATCCGATTGTGTTTTGCCAAACATTGTTACCTGCGCTGGTTATTCCTTCTCCATCGTGAGCCTCTACAACTATATCGAACTTCCTCAAAGGAAATCCATTTGAATTATTTTGAAAAATAACTCCACTAGTATCTTCTCTGTACCATTTTGTTTTTTCAGCAGCTACTAATCCATTTGCGAGATTTCCACTGTTACCTGCATCATCATATCGAATAACGTCGGGGTTGTACTGTAAATTTTCTATTGTGTTAGGGTTATTGTAGTCATTAAGGAACGTAAAGGCTGGCTCTTGAGTGCTAAGATTTAGCCCTGTTATTTCAACAAAAATATCATTAGATATAGAATTTTTTGCAGCAGCATTTTCATCGAATCTTCTTATAGTGATTCTATAGTCGAAAGAATTAGGGTATTGGATTATCCTATCGTAATCATCATGAAATCTTAAATCTGCCCCAACTGTCCAACTAAATGTCGGCTGATTAGATGTCAGTTCATTGAGCTCATTTTGTTGTTCAGCGCCCGCTCCAGCAAAATCTTCCGAGGTTATGCTATGTATTTCAACACCTCTTATTTGAGAAGGTGACATATTAGGTGGTAGCCTATGGTCATAAACCGCACTACTCGCTGTGTTGAAAGCAGAGGAGGGTATGAGTCCAACTATAGCATTTGCAGATCTAGTATTATTACTAAAGGCGATAACTGCTACCCAGTAATTAGTATCTTCGAGGAGGGCTCTTTCCGCAAAGAAAATACGTGGTGAAGTGCTATTGTAAGTATTGGTGGCGTTGGCTTCAGGATGTAAGGCCGCGCCTCCCGGTATAGTGTTTCCCGCAGCGTCTGTCCCTTGGTCAACAAATTTATTAGGGTCTCCATCTAGTCTCGTAACTATGTAAGGGGTGTATTTCCCATAATAATTGTCCGCAGTCGTAGTATTGCTTAAAGGGTGGAGAATTGTGGTTTCGTTGGCAAATTTACTTACTGTTAAAGTGGCATCACCAAACCCCGGCAAACTAATATCTTTAATAGGATAAATAGCGATAGCGTAAGTCATAGAATCTATAGCCGTGCTAGATTCGTCTTGATCAATATTAAAGGGAATTTTGCCGTCAGTCTGAGCGTCTCCTTGAGCCAATTTTAAAGCCGCTTGAGGAATTCGTATTTCTACGGTAGAATACTCTTTTGAAAGCTCTTCCTTGGCGTCTTCCCAGTTATTGATATTAGGCCCGACATAATTTTGCAGAGTAGGGTGAGATCCTATTATGGAAACATTGTTGGCTACGCTTTTAGTGTTGTCTGCATTTTTGAGATAAGGCCACTGAGGGCTATCTTGGATCAAAGGGTTGTCAAAAGATAACCGGTTTTCTACTTCTTCATATTTACCTGTGGAATATTCTAACCCCTGAATACTATAGGTGCCTTTGTCGCTGTCTTCTGAGATGTTGATGACTCTATACTCGCTAAAACTGCCGCTAATAAATTCCGAATTTGCTGGGTCATTATTTTCAATACTCCACACTAAATTAGCTCCGGAGAAGCAACCGCCTGAGTAAGACTCCGTTAATGAGGCTTCGGGGCCTTGAACATAGTTATTGGTGTATCCAGTGATTACATAATTGTCAAAATCTAATTGGTTGCCTGTGCCGATTGCGGTGGTGCCGTCTCCGAGTAATAAGCCGGTGTGGAAATAAATTTTAGTAGCAATTCCACTGCCCCCTTCTTCATAATTAGAATTATAATATCCACTTACTGTTTCTGTGTGGTGGCCTAAAAAATATAAGGTTTGAAGATTGGAGCGTCGTATTTCGCTTACTCCATTTGAGTCCATATCGGAAACGTTTTCATAAGTATACGTAGGAGTCAGCAAGGAAAATTTGTAAGTGCTGTTGGCGTCAAAATGAACCGCGTTATCTATAATAATAGAGTTTCCAGTAACCGATCCATCTTGATTTGGCGGAGGAGTGCTATTGGCATAGTTTATGTATGATGGAGCCGCTCCTAGGCCATTTACCACATTTGTTCTTCCGGCAAAATGTTGAGGGGTTCGGAATTGATCGTAAACCTGAACTATATCCCCGGGTTTAATGTAAGCTCCGTCTTGGCCCACGGAAAAAGATATGCTTTCAGTTTCTTGGGCCTCGCTAGTTAATATCCAATCTCCAAATCTACGGGCCTGACCTCGGCTTGTGCACCCTAAAGCGGTGGTTTCTATTTGACGAAGACCGTAACGCTTTATCCCTTCTTGGTCTTCAACGTATTCTACTCCGGGGGTGTAAAGAGAGTATTTATCTATATACCGTACCAACGCTACAGTATGGCGAGCTTTTTTAGCAGAGGAAGAATAATTGAAGTCTCCATCTACTACATTAGAGTTGTTAAATTGATATAATGGTAATTTGTACGCATCTTGAACGGCGTGAATCAATCCGTTAGAGTAATATAACATTCCCCTGAACACAGAAACCATTTCATTAAGAACTTTATAGGCTTCCTCTCGAGAAACAATTATATGGTTCATTGTGAACCGAGGTTCTAAAGACCCGTATCCATCCGGAACTAAGACATCACAATACTGTGCTATTTCATAGAGTGACCATTTATCTATTTGAATATCTTCGATAAAGTCTCCTAAGCCGTAACGAGGATTAGTGACCAAGTCGTAGAAACACCATGCTGGATTATCTGTCCATTCTTTTTCGATTAAAACGGGGTCTGGATAGGGAGCGGCAACTCCATCGGGCCAAGTGTCTATCTGCTTGAATCCACCATTCCAAAAATGATCATCATCAGTACCGCTTGAAAACCCTTCAGTAGTAGCCCCTTCTTCGAAAGCTACTGGGTACTGGTGGTTATCGTATAGTGCTCCATTAGTGCCTCCCCTTACCCAAGAAGATCCACCTAAAGAAGCGGAGATCGTTGTGGAAGGGTTAGGGTTGGCGTCTTGCCCAACTCGCATTATGCCGCCGCTTTGAAAATAAACTTTTTGGCCAGCTCTGAGTTTTGCGTTAATTTTACAGTTTGGCCATCCTGCGGGTAATATTTCAATTGCCGCGCTATGTCCGTAAGTTTTCTTTATGGGGTCGTAATTATTCGGGATCTTTACCTTCGTTAGTTTAGTGTCGTAAGAGCGTTGAGGAACTTGGCCAAAAAATTCAGCGCTAAATCTAGAATAAACCATGGCGCTATAAGGGTAGCGCAATTTAGTTCCATAAATTTCAACTAGGGAATCGACATGGGAAATACTTTTTAAATAACTAGTAAGAGACTCCGGAGTAAGGCGGATAATTTTTATTCGCCATCCTGAAAAACCGGGGCGCCCTATGTAATCCTGATCAAATGAAATAGTGGTAGATCTTACGTAGGATTGGTTTATATGACCTTTAATATTTTCTTGAGCAGCCAATGTCCAAGTTCTAGGCTGTGCTGAATCTCCGTCAACAATATCAGAAAACATATCAAATATAGGCTGATAATAAATATTATATTCTATTGTTCGTGCTTTTATGTCTCCATAACCTACATTGTCAGGGTGTTTACTATAGCCCCTCTTGTAGTTATTCATTTGTTTCGATGCTTCTGTCGCTATCTGCTCAAAAAGCTGCGATACTTTAACTCTTACTTGAGCTTTAGTGCAGTGCTTGTTTATGATTGTATAAGTCTTCGCTACTACATCTACAGCCTCATCATTAGCAAGGTCTCTAGTGGATGTGGCACTGTAAGCCGATCCTCCCTGAGTTGAAACTCCGTACAGCCTTTCGCCTATTGACCTCTCTACGCTAAGATCCATAGTTTCTGCTGCTGGTAACTTACTATTAAGGTCACTCACTGCAAGACTGCCTTCAGGCAGTCCTTTCGTATACTCGATATTTATATTGGAGAAATTATAATACCCATTTTGATCCACAACAGGTGTGTCGTTCCAGTACACAGAACGTAAAAAACCGAGTTCTTGATTGTAAGCTGCGCTGCCCGCAGCCATTTGAATACCTGTAGCACTATAATGAGAAAATTCTGCGACTGCATAACCCGTCTGCCCTTCGTCCAAGCCTGCGTTTCTGTTTTTACCCTCGAAGCTCCATGATCCAGAGACCAAGCCCTCTATTTCCCCTTCACATAATAAATCGGCCACTTCAGCATCAGTGTCCACGGTATAAAGAACGTTACCGCTTCCTTGGAGTTGTACTCCTGCTACATCGGTTACTGGTGATCTTGGTTTTCTGTCTCCCATAATATTATATTAATTTTCTTCGCGAGGTACTCCTAAGCTATCAATGCGTCGAGTAACAATAGTCTCCATGCTACCTTGAGTGACTCCATCATTAATTCCAAGAGATGTTGAGCCCCATGTGATAGTTGGTGGTCGGCGAGTATTCGTGTTTTTAGGAATACCGAGTTCAGCATTAAAGAAGTCCATTGTAGTTTGAATTACTTGGCTTCCAACTAGGAGTCGCCCGTATCCTACAAAGATAGGCCCTCCCTCTTTAACTACATTTAAAGGCCCAGAGAAAGTATAAGGGGGACGGCCTCCTCCCTCTATCTCTCGAAAGTCATCAAATTCTGGATCGGGCGTAAGTAAATTAGCTACGCCTGCAACAAGCAATCCTACACCAGCGATTACCATTGCTCCGTAAACGCTCGTGAAACCTGCTGCTCCCAAAGCTGGAGGCAAACCTACAGCTATCAACACTACTGCTAAAAATATTGTGAAGATATCCATAAAATCAGATCCTTCAATAACAGGAATTATGTCTATAGATTTTAAATTTGAAATTTCATCTAGTGATAGTTGAGAGGATCTCATGCCTTCCCGGCTGTTAGGGTCTTTTCCGTCTTCGACTAAACATTCTTCTCCGTTAATTAACACCCTGTACCCAATGTGTTTTTTGTTGTTTTCTACTAAAGAGCTGTAAAATTTTTTCCAATGGCATTGAACGCCACTAATAGCTTCTCTTACGTTTTTTACGCGAAGGTTCCATTCTGAACGTCCGGCGTCTTTAGCAAGGGCTCCATGAAGTTTTATTTTTACTTTATTCATTAGTAGGGTCAAAAAAAAGAAACTCGTCTGTTGAGTTGTGATATAATATAAAATTTAAATTCATGTTCTGGCTTACATGAATATCATAAGGAGAAAATTTAGCTTCTCCTTGGGGATGGGAGTGATAGACAGCTTTAAAGTCTCCTAAGTTAGAAGCTTTTAAATATTCCCGCGGAGAAATAGAAAAATGATGATTAGGATTTTCTGAGTAATTTTTACATTCAAAAATATCTTTTTCAAAAACAAACCCGCAGCATTCTTTTGGGGCCACTGACTGAGCGTGGTTTTTAATTTTTTGTTTTATCTGTTGTGATATCATCCTCGACCTCCTCCTACTTTTCTGGCGGCTGGAAATCCTCCGTAAGGCAAGCCTTGGTTACCGACTTCCGCTATAGCCATGTTTCCAATAGGGCACCCTCCGGTTCCTATTTGGGCAGATCCGTTAGTTCCCCATCTTAATTTGCAGCCTTGGAGACTTTTAGAACATTCGTCTGCGATCCAGTACGTAGTGTTGGGCGGAGGATTTTTTTCGTTAGTTTCTTGAGCTATATCTTGCTTAGCTACAAAATAATATTTTATCTTATCTTTGATAATATATATAAATTCATTTTTTTTGTAACTGTCACTAGCTTTCCACTGGCCTCTACCTTGCCCAGCGAATCTTTCAGCTTTTCCAGTTATGCTTGTGATAAGTTCATCTTTATCAGTTGCAACAGGAGGCGCAGCGTCAGGCAAACTAATTTGGAAAGTAGAGAGTTCCGCTTTCTGTAAAATTGGTACGTTTTGGACTCCGTCTTTATTTTCTGTACCTTTGTCAATATGTTGATACCAGCAGCCGGGACCGCGATAAGCAAAACTGCACCTATCGGATATTATAGTTCTGCGAGGAAGCATCGTTCCTTCAAGATCTAATACGGATGAGAGCTGGTACTGTATAGAGCTTTTATTCTCTCCTGTTTTCCTTTCTATAAAATAAACATCTTTAGGCAGTTCTGCATTAGGGTCAGGTTCATATCCGTCAGGAAGCTCTTGTATTTGGGGGGAGAAAGGTCTGCCGCTTATCTCTGTCTGGAATTGAAAGTTAGCCCAGTCAAGATATTTTGCGAAAGTTCTTCTGCGGGTAACCTTGGCCCCAATAATATCTCCTATTTTTAATATCTCATGTTTGAGTAAGGAAATTAAAGTGACATTTTCTTCGGACTGGCTGGAGATACTTAAGGTTGGAGTAGGTAAAGTTCCCCTGCTTGAGTTTTCAAATCCTTGAGCTTGGATAGGAACTGGATAATAATCGTTGCCGTTCCAAATTATTTTAGAGTTAAAAACTTTTATATTGTTGTGGAATCTCAAAACATTGTCGACATTACCTTTGAATCCTACGGCTTCAGAGTCTGCAGTGAGGTTGGGAATAGACTTAGATTCTAAAATTTTAGAAAGGTCTATCTCAAACAGCGTAACCATAGCTGACGGCGTAAGGTTCCCCAGTTCAAATACTAGAGATTTTATTGATGATTCAGCTTGGGTTTTAGTTGGCGTTCCCATCTTAATTGTTTTCTTGATTGAACGTAGCTGTCACAGAATAATTGTTGTAAAAAGCAAAATTGCTATTAAAAGTGGGACACACGAATCTTTTCTTGAAGCCTCCAGCCGTGTTATCCGCATATAAATTTGGAAGATTTTGGATACAAAAACTCTGGACAGCTCTTCGTGCTTTTAAGAAATGGAGAATTGCCCTAGCTTCAGCTTCGGTTCTTTTTTCAAAGGTTAACTCCATGGCTATCAATCCAGCGAAAAGACCATCTTGATTTCTCTGTTCGTAACCATTGCCATATTTAACAACATTAACACTTGGATTGTGACGCGTAGAGATGTTATAGGAGGGCTTCCATAAGAAGTAAGGGATTTCTTGACCGTTGACTGTGGTATATCCTCCCCAGTTGGTAGAGTCATTTTCAGGAAGGGTTCCCGTGTTGTTTCCTGTTAAATTATAGTAATATTTAATAGTTTTTGGCACTTTGTTACTGGAGATTGCTAGTCCGGCGTATGTTATTCGAGCTACTACATCGTTCTTCGCATAGGTTTTGGTAGCGTACCAGCTTTCTACATTATAAATGCTATTATCAAATGCCATTTTCCCTTAATCCTTTATTTATTATATTACACACAAAAAAGAGTGTAAAATAAAGATAAGGCAATGTTAGGAAGAATTAGGAGAAACGCGGAAAACGTCACGATCAACGGAACTGGGATACAGGGGATAACCTCGGCTCAGCTCGGTTACGATTCAGTAGCGGCTTCTCCGTTGTCAAATTTAGGGATAAATCGGATAGAATACGCCCCTCAAGGGCCTCAGACAGCGAATCTACAGTTAAATACCTTATTGACTCACACTTTATCACCCTCAGCTCCGGTTACATCATCAGAAGTGTTGCAAAATTTTACAGGAGCGGCTGCTTTTAGCGGCGTAGTTGGCTACGGAAGCAAAAACATGATTTTCACCGAAGCTTACATGGAAACCTACTCTGCTTCATGTGGAATAGGGGAAATACCATCTATCTCAACTAGTTCAACTATTTTTGGGGAATTTGGTACGGGATCGCTAGGCCCTGTTCCAACTGATAGCTATCCTAGTCAGGTAAATATCGCTAGCTACAACTCTATGGAGGTGAATTTAGACGAATTCAATACTAATAGGATGCTTTCTTTTAGCGTGGAAATAGCTACTCCCAGAGTGCCTCTTTATGCAATGGGACTGGATGTTCCAACGGGAGTAATCGCAGGGACGCCAGTGGAGGTAAATGTCAATTTTGTATTAGATGTAGATGACTACGAGATCAAAAATATGAGATTTGTTCCAGAGCAGACAGTTTTTCGTGACACTACGATAACTTTGAAAAAAAATAATTCTAATATAGAATTATTAAGGTATTCTTTCAATGATATGCTTTTAACTTCAGAATCATTCCAAGCTAGCGATCAAGGTAATGCAGGAGTCAATTTTAATTTAAGATCTTTCATTTTAAGGTGAAAAAGGTGTAATAACTAACTACTAAAGGATATGGCACAGGTATTTTATGATAAGGCGGCGGTAGAAGTCACAGTTGCAGGACAGAGCGAGACTCTCTTGGCTTCAGACTGCAGTATAAACTTTAATAATTCCCTGCAGCCCCTCTACGTAATAGGAAACAAAGGGAGCTTGGGACATGTGCCTGCGGGGCCGCGGGCTGGGGACATATCCTTTAATTTTCTAACCACTATAACTGGGGTAAATTACGGGCATAGAGGAAATTTAATTAACTATTTAGCTAGTGGACTGAAACATTCAGTAGGCTCTACTGGTTCAGGGGTCCTAATAAAATGCGCTGGCATGAGCGGGATGGGCTTCTTGAATTCTTATGCGTTTAATACAGCTAGTAATTCTGTTTCTACTTCTAGCGCCTCTTTTACTTTGTTTGGGGGCTTCAACGATACAAACGACTTACCAATAAGCGGCCGTATTAGCGGAAGCGCTCCTGTATTGTCCAACCCCGGAGGGACTGCAGTGGCTACAGGAGTGGCTCACGGTGTCAACACTCCTCTTGACACTTTAAAAACTGAAATTAAAGCGCCGGGTTCTGCGGGAGGTGATCAAGATGGCACGGTTTATTCCGCTGACTATTCTATTTCTTTTAGTCATAATCCTATCTATAAGATAGGACAGGAATTCCCAACATTGACCCTTTACACGAATGCTTCTGAGTCTATTAATGTTGCTGAAGATATATTTAATTCAGGATTATCTTATACTGGAGACGCCACTAACTACATGCTTACGTTAAAAGGAGTGGATAATACTGAAGGCTCAATGCATGTTGAGATGATAAGCGGAGTGCAAGTGTCTACATCCGCTTCTGTGGGTTTGGACGATATAATCCGAAGCCAGAAAACTTTAACAGCAGCTTATTAATGTGCTATACTCCGCTAACAACGCAACTCTTAAACTTAACGGAACAGAGATACTAGCTTCCAATGCTTCCTTGGCTTTAAATACTTCGTTAAGCGCTAATTACGTAATAGGGGACAGGAACAGTAACTCTTACACGGCCTCAAATGGGATAGGCGGAAACCTGACTTTTAATTATTTTCTTACAGGGAATGATTATTTTAAAACTTTCATAACAGGCCAAGGAGAGATTCCATTAGGTGAGAGCCAAACAATTTCAGGTAATTTTGGAGGATTGAATTTTGATAGCGGGTATTTAACCTCTTACGCTGTTAATTTCTCACCTAACTCTCCAACAGCCGCGGCAGTAAGTATTGTATTTTTTGACGACCTGCAAGGAGAATTTGTTTCCACCGAAGAGCAAGCTTCTCCTGCCACAGTGTTAAATTCTTCGAGGTTAAGTATTGAATCAGAATTTGATGTAGATGAAATAAACAATTTTATAGAAGGGTCTTATAACTACAGCTCAGAAGTTTCGCCTGTATATCTCATGAATGAGACTAAGCCGAGTAGTATAAGTTTTGGAAAAAAGACTACTAGCATGAATTTTGAAGTAGATAACCCCACGGGTAATCTGCCCGTTGAAGGTTCTAACGCAAAAATAGAGGTTAAGTTGAGGGGGTATGATGGTGATGCAGTATTAGATACTTTTTCATGTTCAGGAGTTATGCAGTCACGGGATTTAGCTTCAAGCGCTGGAGCTTATATAAGGCAGAGTATAAATATAATACAAAATGACAGTCAGATAAAAATCGTATCTCCTCAAGCGATATTTAACGAAGGCGGAGGCAACGTGGGGATAGGGAGCACTTCGTTTCAAGGATAACAAATGCCAGACTTTAATCCAAATACTAAATTTTCAATAACAGGCGACAACCTCAACTTTATCAATAACGTTAAGTTCGGCCCCGAGTTTGTTACGGATCTTCAGTATATTGACACAACAGGTCTCTCCGGAACTGTTCCTATTGACGCATATACTAGTGAAATTACAGCCTCTACTTCCCATGGCGTTTTTTCACTAGGGACGGGAAATATAATCCTTACTTCAAATGATCAAGTGGAAGTCGGCAAGCTGCAAACTTTAAGTGGTAAAGCGGGCGACGTTATAAATATAACAGGTGAAAATTTTAGCCAAATAACTAATGTTAAATTTGGGGATGTAGAAGCGGAGTTTCAAGAGGTAGATTCAGCAACAATAGAGGCCGTAGTGCCTAAGGATGCTGATTATACTGGGGTCACTATTTTTTCTTCTTTAAGAACTGGCTTAAACAATGACCAAACAATAGCCAGCGGCAAAAGTGTAGATGAATTCATACCGATTCCTGAGGTTTCGGGGATTAGCTCGGCGCAGCTATGCTCAGGTGAAGAGTTTTCTATCACGGGGTTTTCTTTTAGTGGAGTAAGCGGGGTAAAATTTGGAAATAATGACAATTTAATTGAAGCTGCCACTCTATCCCTTAATACAATAACTACTACAATCCCTTCTGGGAATATCAGAAGTGGAGTGAGTTTAATGATTCAAAGCGGGCAGGAAGTTTCTCTATCTGATTCTTTTGCGGTTTCTCCTTTAGCTCGAGTAACTGGAATTCAAAATTCTAATGTAGGAATAAGCACTAGTCATCCTGCGGGGAGTACGGGGCAGTTAATGTTTATCTCTGGAGAAAATTTTGTCAGCGGGATACTTTATCCTACTGGAGATTTGTATCTAGGAACAGTGATGGGAGAAACTGGTGAGTTTAAATTAATTAGCCATAACTTGATGTCTGGTATGATTCCTACTGGCATTCCAATTACTGCTTCTGGAGGCAACCTTGGTGCTGGAATTTTACCTACTATATCTTCAGGAGTTGTAAATTTATTTTCAGATAACTTTCCCGAGGCTTATCCGTCAACGACCTTTTTTACGCCTTCTATTGGGCTACCTAAGATCTCAAGCATCACCCCATCTTCTGGTATAGTTGGTGACGTAGTTTCTATAAAAGGTAATGATTTATATTCGATTACAGGTGTAAATTTTTTACCTAGTGCTAATGCTAATGTTGGAATAGGCACTTATGACGCTGGAACTATTGCGGAAGTGATTCCGGGTTTTGAAGCTTCTTTTGAGATAGGCAACGCCGCCTCTTTAGGTACTAAGGGTGAATATTATGATGTAGTGCTGTCTGGTTCATTTGGTTCCGTGACTGGCGTTTCAGGATTTTTCTCTTTGGGTACCCCAGTTATAGCTACCGTAGATCCATCGGGCATAGTCAGTCCGGGTTCTTCGGGTTTAGTATCCGGAAATAGATTATATTCCGGTACTACAGTAGAGCTTTGGACCGGCGGCTCTACAATGGGAAGTTATGAATACTTTCAAAATCTAGATACTAGCGGATATAATTCCACTACTCACGATACGGTAGAGTTCACCTATCCTAATTCTTTTTTTACTGGGGTTCCTAATTATAAAATCAGAACCAGAAATCGAAGAGGCTTAAGCGCCTTGACTAGCGCACCGATAGTCTCCCCATTAAAAGTTCCCACAATAAGCGGTTTTAACCCTTTGAGTGGAGAGTTTGGAGACACCGTAACTGTTTCGGGTTATTTTGAGAATATTGTGGAGAGCGGATTAAATTTAGGTGAGTTAAATGTAGGGTTATTTAACCAAACTTCTACCACAGGATTTAACTTTATAATTCCAAACAATAGCCAGAGTGATACTATTTCTATAAACACGAGTGGAGGGCAGGCTGTTAGCACTGGCATATTGCAAATCTCACCAAGTAAACCTGCGATAAGTGGGTTTTATACAGGTATAGCGGCGCCGGAAGTTATAGACTATACTCAAGTATTTAAAGTTAATGATATACTAACCATCTCTGGGGAAAGACTGAACTTAGTGACTGGTATTAGATTCTCTGGAGAGTCTGATGCGTTTACTGTTTCTAATTTTTCAAACCAACAGTACTCAACTATTTCTACAAATGTTCCTCCTGTTAACCCCGCGAGTGGAAACTTTAAGATACTAGACTTTTTAGGAAGAGAAACGGAAAGTAGTGAAATCAGCGAAACTGGGATAAGTATGGTATCCGTGAGTGGTTTCGACAACTATCTGCTCCCCTCGGAGAATCTTACTGTTTCTGGCTATAATATTTCCGGTATGGATGTTTTATTCCCATTGGCTACAGGAGGCGCTACAGGAGTGTCTCCTATTGCTAGTGGGCTTTCGGATGGAATGGACACTTTAACAGTTCAAGTTCCCACTGGGATTATTTATGGAAATTTACAGGTAACTGGAAGATCGAATAACGTGTTGTTAGAAAATAATGACTACTTTTTTCCAGTGGGGGTTGTGACTGGCATTTCAGGGATAGATGATAATCGTCAAACAGCTACAGGATCATTTCTTAATTTGACTGGTATAAATGTATTTGACCCGCAATTAGTTTCAGAGGTGGATAATTCCTTAGGGTCACCATCAGGGGTTCCTATGGTGGGTTTTTCTGGTCAGATTACCGCAGGAACTCTTCCTGAAGGAGTTAGCTTTTCTAGCGGTGAAGCAATCAAGGGTTTTGAGGTAGACTCGTACGAGACTGGATTGGCTGAGATAGGGGGAGTGGCCGATACTTTTTACTCGCGCTTAAAAATACCAGTAGGAACTAATACCGTCGCTTCAGGAAACTTTTTTGTTATAAATCCTTGGTGGACCGAGTCTCCCCAAGAAGAAACTCGATCTTATGTCAGTCAAATTTTAGGGGTTTTGCCGGGAGGGAATAGCTCGAGGTTTTATCATATGTATAATTTCCCATCTCCTCAACTCACAGGATTAAACGAGCAATCCAATATTATAGGGAAACAGATAGTGAGCTCTGCAAGCTCTGCCGCACTTACAGGGGAGCAACCTTTTGTCTCCGGATTCTCTCCGATAAGGGGAGCTGCAGGAACTAAGGTTCTTTTGAGTGGTTCAGGTTTAAATTTTATTAATAGCATAGACTTTATTAATGTGCAAAGCAACCAGCTGACCCCGTGTTCTTTTACTGGAGTCTCTACGGTGTTGGAAATGACCATTCCCGAGGTGGAAAGACAGTTCTTGGGTGATAATCAAATAGTCCTTAATGGCCCAAGTATTCCTATCGTAGCTTGTAATACAGGCTATACAATAAGTGGGGAAAGGACAGGGTCTTATATTTCTGGTGGGAGCTCCCTCAACACTTTTGAATACCTCATTGCCGCAGAGGCAATAGATAACCAAGTAGTACCTTCTGGCTTAGAAGAACCTCAGCCAGAAAGTGATCGTACGGTTAACTATACAGTAGAAGAAACTAGAAATGGAGTCGTGTGGCTAATCACTAAGACTAAATTCCCCGATGGGAGTGTTTTAATTGTAAGTAGTATTCCTAAATCTTACTCTTAAAGATCTGCTTCTCCGATATCAATAAAGTATAAAAGCCGGTAAACCCGCTCCGGGCCTTCTTGGTTAAATATGTCCATTGGAGTATCCATATTTAAATCTGGATTAGGCTTGTTCATCCACTCACTTACGTAATCATGATCCATAACCGCGCAGCATTCATTAACTAGGTTAACAAATTCTATCAAATTATGCTTGGGGATATTCATTTGTCTCGGCGGCGTTCATCATATTGACGTCGCCTTTCATTAGTATCAATTTTCCTATCTAAAGAATCTTGGCCGCTTTGAAGCCTTTCTAGTCTTTGTAGGATATATTCCCTTTTTTCTTTATCGTCTATCCTGTCTATATACTCAAGGCCTTTTTGGATAACTCTCGGGTCTATTTTGGGGCGACGTGAAGGTACTTTAACTACGGAAGGTTTAGGTGTTGTGGGAATTATTTTTTTCTCTTTATTTTTATTTTTATCGTCTTTGGAACTGTTTTTTACCACCGTAGGTTTAGCGTTAAGTGCTGGCAATGTGACAGTTGATGGCAGTTTATGAGTATCAAAGGAAAGAAGCTCTGCCACTCCGTTGTTGTCTACCTCTACTAACCCTCTCTCCACGCTCAGTAGCGTTACTCCACTATCCGTTCTCCTTTTGGTAGAAAGAGTCAGAAATCTTTTGGGAATGTCTTTGGAAAACATATAAACATTAGTGACTCCTCTTTTTGTTATAATGCCAGTAAGATTTAATTTAACAGGAGGCTTCTCCAGAAGCTTCGGCAGTTCAACTTTAGCTGGAGGTTTGTCTAGTAGAGAAAAAGCGTTTCTCTCGACTATTTGGTCGTACCGGGTTGTCTGCGCGTAGAGCGCTGGAGCGAGTAGGATAAATAATAATATTTTCATTGTACGTAATAAAATGGGACACTTGCTGATGCGTGGCATTCGTAACATCGGTCATAAACTTTAACCAGCGTTTTTATATCTTCTGGCTCTAGTTTGGTTACATTATACTCGGGCATATTTTTTAACATGTCTACTTGTTTTTTATGTATTTGGCATGCGGCTATCTGAGCTTGTCTCTTTGCGTTAGCATAATTTTGTATGGATAAGCTGCAAAGTAGAGCTATAACAGTTATTGTTAATAGAAGCTCTAGCAATGTGAAGCTTTGGTTCATTCCCACTCATCATCCCAATACCATCCCCAAGCAGCGTAAATTTTAGTTTTGCCAAGCGGCCCGTCCATCTCTCTAAGATTCCAATCGTATCTACCTATCCCTCCCATAAAGCCATACCAACTATGGTCATTGGGGTCTGAGACTACCGCCTTGTCTTGCAGCCATTTTAAATCTCTATTATTTGGACTAACAACTATATCTTTTCTAGTGGTAGGATTCTGCACGGATTGAGGAATCACTTTAGTATCTTCTTCTAGCCACCTTCTAAATTCAGCATGACCATCTGTGAATGATATCACTGATCCGTTAACGTGATATATTCCCGGCCAATCCATAGAAAAAATAGAATCTTTACCTGTGAGTACGGGCGCAACTCGGAAGTTTCCGGCGTTAATTGATTCAGCAGGCATCTCAATAAAAGAAAATAAGTTACTTGGGTCGCGTATATCAGAGTATTTGTGATGGACTTTATACTGAGTGTCACTTAAAAAAGGCCAGCCAGACCATCCGCCCACAAATATGTTCATACTGTATGATCTAGCTCTTCGCACGGTGGTACTTTTATTAGTGTTAACTGACTCAGCCATTCCCCATCTTTCCCCATTCCAGCTGACCATAGATTTATCTTCGGGGCATCTATATATCCCTTTACCAGCATACTTAAATAAAGGAGACCATATTAAAGACCTTTCTGTCTGCGCCCATTTACTCCATCTGCTGCCGCCAGACATACTGTCGGCTACCCAAGCTCTAGGTGCAGTAGGTTCATTGTGCCAAGCAGAGGCGTAGGCTATTTTATCATCTGAATCAAGAGCGAGTTGACTCATCGCGTAATTTAATTGTTTTTGATTGGAAATGCATAACGCTTTAGAGGCGCTCTGCTTGCTTTTAGAGAGAGCTGGGAGGAGTAGGGCAGCTAGAATTGCTATGATTGCAATAACAACCAATAGCTCAACTAGACTAAAACCCTTTTTATTCATCCTCTAACTCTTTTATACACTTATTTAAGTCGCAACATTCTTGAAGCAGGTTAATAGCTGTGGCTCTCCAGAATTTACCAATATCTCTAAGTGCTTCGTTTTGATCTCTTAACCCTTCCAAGTAGTTTTGAGCTTTATCTATGTGAGGGCATGTATCTTCAGGAACGGGAGGGCAATCTTCTTTTAGTTCTTTGTATCCTTTTTGAGGTATACTCATGAATGCTTCCAAAAGCTTAACTTTTCTTCTTTTGTTTTTGTTTTCTTAACTACTGGCGGCAAGGTTTTTTGGTAAGCCCATTGTGATAATTTAAACAAAAAATTAGAAATTTTGTTGTAGAATCTATACCTTAAAGTTTTTTCGAAGAGTCTCCTTTGAGCTGTAATTTTTTTCCATTCCCTGTCTCGCGCCTCTGCTTCTTCAGCAGTTTCTTGTATTTCGAATTTAACCAACTCTTTTTTATCTATAACCCCGCTTCTAAAGGTAAATTCATATTCATTCCACCATATATTTTCGTCTTTATCGTAGAAGGATGTGTAAAAATTAATTTTTCCAGTGTAAGTATCCTTAACCCACTCTTTATCTTTTTTTATAAAGAGTTTTTGTCTGTAAACTTTATATTGACCTAAGAAGTTTTCAAGAGATTTAGTTTGGTAATTATTATCTTTAATTAACTTCTCTTGCTCTTTTGTTAACAAGCCTTTTAAATAAGACTTCGGTACGATTATGTCATCAAACATTCCCATTTTTTTGTCTTTCTTGCCATCTATTATGGGCGTTTAAAACCACCGTGGTAGCTTTTTTTCCGTTCTTCCATTCGCCCACTTTCACTGTACTAGCTCTGTCTATTTTGTAAATGCGAAAAAATTGCTTAAATATTTTAAGGTGTTCAGGCTCTATTGAGTTTAATCTTGGGTAACGGCTCTTTGGAGCCCAATGGGGTACAGCTATGACTTTATAATCTATTTCATTATTATCTACAAAGTCTAGAACCCCCAAAACCCTACACCTGACCAAGCTTCCCCTGTCTATGGGGTCGTGATTAAATATTAAAACATCTAACGGATCTTTATCCAAGGCAAACGTTTGAGTTATGAACCCGTAATTAATCGGGTACTGTAAGGACGAAACTAAACACCTCTCTAATTCAAAAATATCATAATTTTCATTATATTCGTATTTAGTGTTAGTCCCTTTGGGAATTTCTACGATGCAGCTTACATGGGCAAATCCATCTTTCGTAATTGCAATGTCATTTACTAGATTTCTTTGCGTCATAAGTGTAATATTTTATATGAACTTGATAGTTCTCGCCCCTCTATCGGAGCCTCCTACAGAGTCTCTGCCTTTTAGGTACGTTCTGTCCTGTGCGTATTTAGACTGCAAGATGGATGTCTTGCTGGAGTGTGAGCCGGGGACTGAAGATTTGTATTGGAAGTTCTTGAACCGGAGAGGCATGTTTGATTTTGTTTCTGATATAATTAACCCTTTTGAAGAGAGAGGATTGAGTCTGGATACGAAAGTCCGAAGACAGAGAGCCACTATTATTACAAAATATATAAGAATAGAAAACCAATCCAAAATAATAGAGTCTATTAAAAACCGGCTGATTTAAGCCGTTTCGGCTTCACCCATGTTATCATGTTTCAGCACCTTGGCTTCTAACACCTTAACTCTTTCGCTAGCTTCAACGGCTTTAGACGCTGCATCCTGAGCCATTTGGTCAATTTCCTGAGCTTCGTGCCTAGCTTCTTCAGAAGCCTTACGGGCATCTTCTGCTGCGTCTTGAGTAGCGGCCGCACAACGGCGAGCCGAGTCCAACATTAATCTTAAATAGCCACTTGCCATATCTTTATTATATTAAGTAGGGATAGTTTTTACAATTTTATCGTTTATCCTTGCTAACCCTTCAGGGGTGTCGCCATTTTTTATAGTAAGCTTAACTTTAGCTAAAGTATTTTTAGGGTCTTTGCGGCCAATCATCGCTATCATTCGGCGTTTTTTATGGTTGTCCTCATTTTCAAACTGACCCAAATCTACGTCAAACTCCATCTCTAGGCTATCTATTTTGAGGTGGTTATGTCCGGCTAGGGTCATCAGAGGTATTTCTACCTCTTGATCGCCTTCAGTTGTAGGGAGAACAACTTTTTTTGTAATTGGACGACCATATTCATCAAAATACGTCCCTATCACTCGTTTTAGGTGCTCGGTCTCTACATACCGTTGAGCATAAACTACAGAGTTATAGAGACACTGGATCAGGTGATCAAACGTTTTTAACGCGGGAGCACCTTTAAATGATCCAGATTTCGAATAAGGTAATTTGTCGTCAGCCATTAATTACTACCGCCACCGCCAGATGAGGAGCCTCCGCCGCCTCCGCCAGCAGGAACAGGCTGAATAGCTGCTCCGAGAATGTCAAGAACTTTCATTAGGCCTTCTGGAGCCCCATCGTCACGAGCTTCTACGTGAACGGTATATTTTGCAGAATTATCAGTTTTGCGAATATTTTCGCTTTTTGTGGATACAGAAGCTTTTAAATCTACTTTTACTGGAGACCACCAATTGTCATATTTGACACTAAGATCAGTTTGGGTATTTACAGAGCTAGTGTCTTGAGTGCTAGACTTGACCTCCATGTCAAAGTCAACAGTAGCTTTTTTGACTCCTAAATTGGGAGTTTGAATAACTGAGAGAAGAGGAACTCTGAGTTTTCTGTTTTCAATCTTTGTAGTGAGTGCTCCGTTGGCGTCCTTTGATTCGACGGGAGCATCGTAATCAAACTCTACTGTTCGTGCTTTAAGATTTCCGTTGCTGTCTTTTTCCAGCCCGATGTCTTTGATAAATTGCTCAGTTGTGTGAGCGAGTTGACCTTGCGCTTTAGCTGCGCCGAGTAATGGTTCCGCGATGAGTGTCCCAATTGGGAGGCCTTTGAATTGATCTGCTATACTAGCCATATATATTGTTACACAATATTATTCGCCAGCTTTGAATTTTTGAAAAATTTCTTTTAAGTCTTTTAAAAAATGTCTGGCCATCTCCACCCTTACCGCATCTGTGTCCTCCATAATCACAGTCTCCTTAAGTAAAGTCTCATACTTTTCTTTAGCTTTCATAATGGCTGTATGAGTTGCGCGGGGTTTATTTCTCTCAAATTCAGATACATTAGACATTTTCTTTATCCTTTCTAAGCATTATTTCTTTCACTCTATTAACTCGGTTTATTATTTTGTCAAGTTCAACTAATTCGCCGTTAAGCTTTTCTCCGTTATTTTGGTTTAGGTGTTGCGATAAGGCGATCATTTCGCAAGAAATTTGGCCCAACATGAAAGACTCAGTGGAGAATTTAAATCGTGACATTGCTGTTCATAAACTGTTACATTAAAAGTCATCTTCAAGGGAACCTGATTGTTGATATTCTCTTACTCGGCGCTCAAAAAAGTTGCCCATAGCTTGAACATCAACCACTTCTCCGAGCCAAGGAAAGGGGTTCTTATCGCTAGGGAATCGATAATCTAGTCCAATCCCTTCTAATCGACGGTTTCCGATATAATGCATGTAGTCTACAAACATTTCAGAGTTAAGGCCTAAAATACCTCGGGGCAATACGTCTTGAGCGTAAGCTATTTCAAGCTGTACAGCTTTCTGTATGTGTTCAGTTACTTCCTGCTGGAAAGCTTTACTCCATATTTTGGGGTTTTGTTCTATAATCTGATTAATTACATAAGTGCCAAATTGAATGTGAGAGCTTTCGTCGCGCAGAGTATATTTGATTTGATCGGCGATGCCTTGCATTTTATTTTGCCGCCCTAAAGCCAGAAGCATCGCAAAACCGCTAAAGAAAAATATGCCTTCGCAAACAATCCAGTAAGTTATAAAGTTTCTTAAAATCTCTTTTTTGCCTTCTTGAGTATGAGGGTTGAAGTCTGGCCTGCTTAGGTCAGTAGTAATACTCATTAGGAAGTCATCTTTAGCTTTGATGGATGGGATGTTTAAGTAAGCTTGATATACTTCATCTATTTTAAGATCCAAAGAATCGCAAACGTAAACAATAGTAAGGTTATGAAGACTTTCCTCAAACGCTTGTCGTAAAATATACTGGCGACATTCAGCATCAGTAATGTAGCGAAACCCACTAAGAAGAAGATTATTACCAACAAGAGATTCACTCCCAGCAAAAAACCCAAGCGAACGTTTAACCAAAAGTTTTTCATCATCTGTTATTTCTCCATTTTTCCATTGTTTGATATCTTCAGCCATAGATATTTCTGTAGGCATCCAATTGTTAGCGCAGCCCTTAAGAAATAAATCCCAAGCTGTTTTATGTTTGTGAGGCAGAATACAATTTACCCCAGCTATGTCTTTTCCTAGTATTTGTCCTGTTTTTGAGTCACTCATTTGGTGTATAGTAATTTGATTGTAATTTTAAATTTCCCATGTAGGTGTTAAACCCTCTGTGACCTAGGCTTATATCGGTCACAACATTTATTTCTCCGCCTAAGGATTTCCAAAGCTTACAAAAGCCGTAGTCTTCACTTTCGTATTTTTTAGTCTCTGGGTTTACTTCGCATCGAAAAATATCATAAAAATTGTCTCCGGCATCCATATAACCGTCAATATCATTTGTATACTTTATTTCAGGTTTAGCGGCGATTATTTTCTCTATGCATTCACGTTTTATAAGCATAAATCCAGTAGCGGCGTATCTAGCCTGTACTACATCTTGCTCTTTCGCTTTCTTAAGTTGCTCGTAATCTATCTCTGTAGAAAAGTCAGTGGCTAAATGCCTCCAGTATTCCGGCATCGTACCAGTCGAAGCCATCAACTCTATTTTTTGCCCGTTTAAATATTTTTTTGGATATACTCCAACCGCTACATCTTTATCAGCCTCGATAAGCTTCATTACGTCAAAGGCTGAAAATTGAGTATCGGTATCAATAAATAGTAAATGGGTATAATCTTTATTGAGCATGAAAGCTACGGAAGCATTTCGCGCCCTACTGATTAAACTTTCAAACCATATAGACCGTAGTCCTATCTTAATACCCTTTTGTCTGCATACAGACATGAGATCAATAGTACTCATCATGTAATCGGAGTGAACCATTCCGGTATATCCAATTACGGGATAAAATATATTAACTTTACTGTAGTCCATTATTGACAAGCCTCACATGCTTCAGGGTTTGCTATCGAACAGGCTATCTGCTCTTCCTTGGTATATTCTTTTTTTGTGGATTTCTCCACCTTGGATGCACCGCGATTACGCAAATAATAAGTCGTCTTTAACCCAGCTTCCCAAGCAGCCATGTATATATCATTCAAGTATTTAAGGCTAGTTCCTTTGTTATATAGGTTGAATGATACTCCTTGGTCAATCCATTTTTGTCTAGCTGCATTACATTCAATTAATTTAAACATATCGCGATCAAAAGCAGTTTTATACTTCTCTTGATATTTTTCGGGAATGTCAAGAAGCATAACGTCGCCATCAACTTCCTTAACGGCTTCCGCTAATTGGGGGCTCCATAAGCCTTCCTTTTTCATATCGTTTACAAACTGCTCGTTAACAACATAAAAGTTTCCACTCTTACATTCGTATACAAACATTACCGAGAAGTTCGGTTCGATGCTCTGCTCCACGCCGTTAATATAGCCAATAGTGGCAGTAGGAGCAATTGCCATAGTGTTACTATTTCTGATTCCATATTTTAAAATGTGTTCCCTTACTTTTTTCCAATCGAGTTTTCCCCGCACGGAGGTCTTTGAAGATTTTTTTCTAAAATCTAGTAAGTTGTTATAGGTGTCAATAGGTAGTTGGCCCTTTTCCCACAGTGAGCCAGAATAAGTTTTATAGCTTCCTCTCTCTTTAGCTAATTCACTAGAAGAAAGGATTGCGTGATAAGAGAAGAACTCTGTCAGCTCATCTATAAATTTTACAGCCTTATCTGAATCATACTGAATGTCTAAAATTTGCAAAACATCATGAGTCGCCATCATCCCCAAACCAATTGGGCGGTGCTGCATATTTGCATTTTCCGCTTCTTTAGTTGGGTAAAAATTCAAATCAATAACATTATCTAAAAGTCGAATTGCGGTTTTAATTGTAGAGGCTAAAAGATCTTTATTTAGTTCTCCGTCTTTAAGATGGTTTTTTAAGTTGACGCTTCCGAGGTTGCAGACGGCAGTTTCACCAATCTCTATCTTCTCTCCGTCTTTATATTTTGACGGCTTAGTATGTAAAAGAATTTCGGTGCAGAGATTGCTTGAGTGGACTGTGCCTTGGTGTTGATTACTGTACCGGATATTAGAAGGATCTTTGAAGGTTACCCAAGGATGTGACGTTTCAAATAGGACTTTTAACATCTTCTTCCAAAGCTCTTTAGCTTTTACCTTGCGGAAATTTTTGAGCTCTCCTTCTTCTGCTTTTTGACAATAATAATTGTAAGACTCCTCAAAGTCCTCCCCGTAGGCTTCGTGTAACTCTCGGCAATCGGAAGGGCAAAACATATACCAATCTTCATCAGCCTTAACTTTCTCCATGAATAAGTCAGGAACCCAAGAGGCTGTATTCATGTCATGACACCTTAATCTTTCGTCGCCCGTGTTTCTGCGGAGGTTTAAGAAATCTTCAAAGTCGAGATGCCAAGGCTCAAGATAAGCCCATCCAGCCCCGGGCCTCTTGCCTCCTTGATTTACCGCGACAAGTGTGTCGTTGAGGATTTTGAGCCATGGCACAAGACCTCCAGAAATCCCGTTTGTGCCTTTGATATAAGCCCCAGAAGCACGAAAATTAGTAACGTCAAAGCCAAGACCTCCGGCATACTTACTTTTTCTGGCTTCTTGCCAGACCCCTTCGAATATTCCGTCGATGCTGTCATCAAATGTATTTAGGTAACATGAGCTTAATTGAGAGTGAGTAGTGCCGCTATTAAATAAGGTAGGTGTGGAAGGAGTGTAAAGCAGATTGCTAAAAAGGTTATAAAATTCAATTGCTCGTTCTTCTTTATTTTCTTCATTTAAAGCTAAACCCATTGCGATTCTCATCCAGAACGCTTGGGGTGATTCGATTATCTTATTATTTACACGAATAAAATATCTATCTATTAAAATTTGTAATCCGAGGTATTTAAATTTTTCATCTCTAGATGGGTCGATGGCATCAGACAGCTTTTTTAAGTCATATTCTAAAAGCTTCTCGTTTAAAATTTCATTCTTTACGAGTTTTTTTACGCCTTGGACAAAAGATTTTTTATATTGTAAATCAAAAGTGTCTGAGTCTACACTTTCTCTGAAAACTTCTTTATAAAGAGCATTAACAGCTAGGGCGGCGGCAACATTACTGTAATTTGGCTCCTTTTCTATCTTGGCCCGAGCTGACAAAATTAAAGCTTCGTCAATTTCTTTTGTGGTAATTTTATCGTAAAGTTGTAATTGAGCGTCAAGTATGACCTCGCTAGCAGATACATTATTGCCATCAATACCTGCGCAAGCTCGATAAACGCATTTGTTTATCTTTTCTACGTCAAATTCTTCTAGTTTTCCGTTTCTCTTTTTTACTTTAATTTCCATGTTGATAGAAAAAAATACACCTCTAATTAGGTGTGTGAGTCACTTTAGTTGTGACGGGGTGCGTGGTCAAGTTATTTTTCCACTATTTCTAGTTTCTCTTTTGTTTTTTTTTGAAGGTTGGATAAATATTTTTTAGCCTCTTTTAATCCTTCTTCAGTATAAGGGAACGCGCCATAAGACCATTTTTTTTGAGAAGACTCTATCAAATAATACCTTTTATTTTTTTTGTTTTTTGGCATGTTTATCCAGAGTGGTTATTATTTTTTCTTCAAGTTTTAAAATTGAATCTTCCAATTGATCCAACTGACTGTTTTCAAAATTAATTCGACTCATTAATCGCGAAGCATCTTTCATTAAGCTTTTGTATTTTACCTCACAAATTTCGTCGCTTTCAAAAACGCTTTCGGATTCAAATTCGTCCATTTTCTTAAAAACCACATCTGCTTTTTTTTCCCAAAATTCTATACTTTTACAGCAGAGCTCAATGGAATCTATGAGGCTTTCTTTTTCCTTTAATAATTCAGCGAGGGCTTTATCTATTTTCATTTTTTAAAGTGTCTCTTACTATTTTTAATTTATTAGTCATAAAACTCTCACCCGGATTTTTAAGGGGGTCTTTAGCTTTTGCTTCAGCGTCTTGCCATGTTGATATTTCGACTAATTGATCTAAAAGGCCCGTGATTTGGTCATGCTCCTTTTGTGTTAATATGACGTCGTTGGTCATTTAAAAAAATACTATTTGAAAAGTAAAAATTTGTCAAATTCAATTTCGCTCCAAGTCGCTGATGCTGAAGACTTTGAGTACTGGGAATAGCATACGGCCATTCGCTGCTTGGGGTCTTTATACTCATCATTCATGGTTGAGCTGGCCATGCAAGAGTTGATAAAATCTTTTTTTTGTTGGCCTTTTTTCGGCGTTGGAAGAGGCATACTAATAATTACACAAAAAAACCGGGCCGAAGCCCGGTTCTTTAAACCCTTTTATTTAATTTTTATTTCTTTAGGTTTGTGTCTATTTTTCTTTTTGAATATTAGCCTAAATATCCCATTTTTTAAGGATGCATCAGCGGTAGCTGGGTCGGCTTTGTCAGGGATGTGGTAAGTTTGACCAAACTTTACCTCCTTCCCTCTTCGTGTTGTTTTTCCTTGTAAGTTGAGGTGTCCGGCAGACTCAATATTGACTTTGACATCTTCTCTTGCGAAGCCGGGCATTTCTACCTCAAAGATATAATTCCCATCTTCTTCAATAAAGACAGGGTCTAAACTATTTTGAATTTCGTTAAATAATGGCGTTGCTATATCAAGCAAGCCCCTTCCAAATGTGTCATGTAAATACATGCCATAGAATTAGCACTAGGCGTGCCAAGTTGTCACAATGCATTTTTTCTTAGGAAAAACGTTTTTTCCTTTAAAAAGCGTGAGACAATAGGGTCAAATAGTTTCGTATGAAAGTGAGCGGATGTCGTACATTGACACTATCTCAGTTTGCAGAGGGTTTTCGAATTTAGATACTTCAAAATATTCTTCATCGACAACCTTTTCAACTTTACCCCTCCATGTTGAGCCTTCCTTGCAGACGACCTGCACTTCTGCGCCAACCATTTTTGAGTTGAATGAGATAATTTCCGCTTGGGAAGTATTATTGTGTTGCATATCTACGTTACTCTCCAGAGCTGCCAAAACCTTTTTCTCCTCTCTTTGATTCTTCAAGAGAGGCTACTGGTTTCCATGTGGCTTCATGACATTTCTCAATAATTAATTGAGCTATTCTGTCACCCGGCTTGATATCGATTTTATTTACTGATCCAAACATTGCTTCAAAAGCGTTAGGTTTTAGATTATACCCTTCAAAACTAAAATTTATCAATAAAACTTTTATTTCTCCGCGGTAGCCAGAATCTATCACTCCAGCCATGACATCTATTCCTTTTTTACACGCTAGACCGCTTCTTGGGGCGATTCTCCCATAAAAACCTTCGGGTATTTCTATATTTATTCCAGTAGAAATTAATTTCCTCTGAAAAGGTTCAAGTGTCTCGTATTGAGTTGAGAACAAATCGTAACCAGCATCCGAGGGGTTAGCTCGAAAAGGCTCCCTTGCGTCGGGGTGGATTTTACTGTATCTAATCTCCATAGATCAAAAAATGATTTTCTGCCTAAACGGCTCCGGCGTCAAGAAAAAACCAATTTTTTCCCGAAAGGGGGTGCTCGTTTGTTTTTTTCAAAAATCGTCATGAAAAAAAAAGTTGACACCGCACCCCGGGCCACTTAAAACTTTTCTTCCGTAGCATTTCTGTCTTGTTACGATAAAAAGGTAGACAGGTCCGCAATCTATTGTGCCCACCTCTGCTGTCGGAGACTTGCAAGTGGGGGAACCGGTAAAATAAAATTATCGGGCGGGTAGTAAAGGTGATGTCATATGGGTGGAAACTACCACACACCCGAAAAAGGCTAGCCGGGGAGTATTCTCAGGGAAAAGTAAAAAAAGATTGCCGATGTTTTGGTTAACCACCAAATACGGGGAAAGTCTCCGTTTCACTTCGACTTTCTAGGGAAAAGTTAATATAATATTTTATAAATAAATTTAATTTAAATGGATTACAAATTTAAGAATATAGGAATAGCAGGCGTAGCGGGGTGTGGAAAGAACACGGTTGCTTCGATTATTATTAAAATGCTGCAAAGAATGGACCTGCCGTGCCGGGAGTTCTCAATTGCTAGAAATTTAAAAAAGGAATTATCACCTGTTTCCCGCGAACTCTATGGGATCGACTCTTTTAACTGTACCAGAGAAGAAAAAAACGTAATTCGTCCATTTTTAGTGTCTCATGGTGAAATAAAAAGAAATTTATCCGATGGAAGACACTGGATAGATAAACTTGCCAAAGAACTGGAGCCCGAAAAAATAAATATTATAACCGACATTAGATTTAACAAATACGAGAAAGATGAAGTTTTTTGGTTAAAAAAAGAAATTAATGGAATCTTGATTCATGTTTCACGTTACGAAGATGTTGACGGAGAGAGGTTTTTTATGCCACCGGGAAATGACACAGAAAGGATCAACGATCCTCTAGTTAAAGAAGCTGCAGATTTTAAACTTGCATGGAAAACCCAAAAGGAAGATGTAAAAAAAATAATTTCTGCCCAAAAATTATTAAAATGGGTAAAGAAATTTTATGTTTGAAGGACTCTCCATTGCAGAAAAAAATTGTCAACCTATTCTTGCTTACAGTGGCCGAGGAGCCCGCTTGCATTTAAGTTCGGAAAACCTGTCGCAATTCTATCATTTAAAATTTAACAAAGTAGACTCTCTTTTCTCTTATGATATAAGCATTTGCCGCTTTGATAGTATGCTTTTTTCCGATAGTCTAAATGTTAATTATGCATTTTTAATACAAACTTCTGTCATCTCTGATAATATCTTTGAAGAACCCTTTAATGACGCCAATGTTTTTTTAGAAAATAATTTTGACGATATGGTCGAATACTTTATAATGCTACCACGTATGTTTAAGAAGCATCATCGCTATGTTCTTGATTTAGAAGGAGATAGGGCATGTTCTTTTGAGGACTTTACGGTCAAGGTAGAATTATGGAAGAAAACTATTGGGATAATGTAAGCGACAACTACCTAGTAGAAAGAATTCGCTTAAACGATTGCGAAAAAAGCCTCAATGAACTTATAAAGAGGCACTCCCCCCTCTGCTTCAAAATTTTGAAAAAATATTCTAGCAGTTTTTTTGCGAACAATATTGACATGGCGGAAACTTCAATGGATAAAAATTTAATTATCTGGAATTCTGCAAAAAGTTTCAGTATTCACAAAAATGTAAAATTTTCAACTTGGCTAGCTAATCAAATTAAATATTTTTGCTTAAATTCAATAAATAAAAAAGCTAAAGATAGATTGGTTAACACCGAAGACGAGATTTTAGATTCACTGAAGGAAAAACAGGACAACGAGCCTACCGAAGACCTTTTTGAATTTACAGGTAATATTTTATCACAATTAAGAGACCGGCGAATAAAAACAATATTTTCATTAAGGTATTCTCACACTGAGAAAAAACCTTCGTGGTCTAAGATAGCTAAAAAATTAGACATTAGCACCCAGACCGCAATTAACCTCCATAACCGAGGGCTTGAAGTTTTGAGAAAAAAAATAGGCAGCGAAAAGTTTCTCGACTCTATTTAAAAAAAAGTGTTGACATCCGAGCCCCCCTCCTATAATATAAAGACTCTTATGTCCGACGAACAAAAGAACAACGACTGGAAAGAGCGCGAATTAGGTGCTCTATGGGTAAAGAAGAGCCTATCTGGAACTCAATACATGACGGGGCACGTCGAATTAAAAGACGCGTCCGGTAAGGTTCAGTTAGTAGTCTTCAAAAACAAGCATAAGTATAACGAGGACGGGAGCATTGCTAACGACAAGGCTCCAGATTTTCGCTTATACATGAGCGAGGGCCGCGAAGACGGCAAACAAAACACTAACACTGCAGCGCCAGCCACAACAGCTAACGCTACCAGTGAAGAAATTGAGTTTTAATGTCCGACTTCGCCTTACATCTACCACTTAACGGTGTAAGTTTTGGTCAGGTTAGCACAGCCCTTCTGCGTGAATTCCACCAGAAGGGCGTGCAGCCTTCTTTATTTACAGTAGGTCAATCCGATTTAAGTTCCCAAGAGATAGATCCCGATTTTAATAAGTGGATAGAATCTTGTATAAAAAAATCTTTTGAGGAATACAGTCGTGATACGCCTATTTTCAAACTCTGGCATCTAAACCATGAGAGTTTAACTTCTTACGGTAAAGATCAAACTCTGTTTACTTTTTACGAGCTCGACCATCCTACAAGCTACGAAATAAATATTGCCAGAAATCAGAAGAATTTAATAGTTAGCTCGAATTACGCTAAAACGATTTTTGAAGAACACGGTATAGAAAATTGCCATTATGTTCCTCTGGGATTTGATAAACATAATTTTTACGTAAAAAATGAAAAATATCTTGAAGGAAAGATAGTTTTTAACCTAACAGGAAAGCTGGAGAAAAGAAAGCATCACGCTAAAGTTATAAAAGCATGGCTAAAAAAATACGGCGACAATAAAGATTATGTCTTGCAATGCGCCGTGGGCAACCCTTTTATAAAAGAAGATGAATTTAAAGCTAGGATAAATGAAATTTTAGAAGGTAAAAGTTATTTTAACGTTAATTTTCTGGGAATGATGCAGAAAAACTCTCTTTATAATGACTTTTTAAACTCTGGAAACATTATCCTAGGCATGTCCGGAGCAGAGGGCTGGGGCCTTCCTGAATTCCAGTCAACAGCACTAGGTAAACACGCAGTCATCCTCAACGCAACGTCTTACAAAGATTGGGCAAACCCCGAAAACAGCACGTTAGTGGAGCCTAGCGGAAAAATAGATTCAGAAGACGGGATGTTTTTTAAGAAAGGTAACCCTTTTAACCAAGGTCAGATTTATGATTTTAATGAAGACGAATTTATTGATGGTTGCGAAAAAGCTATAGAAAGATACAAAGAATCCCCGGTTAATACAGAAGGCTTGAAACTTCAGGAACAGTTTCCCTATAGCGCGACAGTCGAACAGATAACCAATATAATAAATGCCTGAATATATCTACGAACATCCTGAAACTGGTGAACAAATAACTGTCTGGCAGAGTATTCACGAGGAACACGTTTATAAAGTCGGCGACGTTATTTATAATCGAGTCTATACTATACCGCAAGCCTCTATTGACACTAAAGTAGACCCATACTCAGCTAAAGATTTTAGAGAAAAAGTCAAGGTTCAGAACGTGGGAGATATGTGGGACAGATCAAAAGAACTTTCCGAAAAAAGAAAAGAAAAAGAAGGAAGAGATCCGGTTCAGCAACAATACTTTAAAGATTACTCTAAAAAACGTAAAGGGGTCAAACATCCTAAAGACCCGACCAGATTTGAATGATAAAATTATATTAATTAGTGACTTTTTTATTGATGATTTTGTAGGTGGCGCAGCTTTAAACGACGAGGAGATATTCAAGCTCTTATCGAAACGTTTTGACGTTTATAAAATAAAAAGTCGTTATCTGTACGAGGGTTTCATACAAGAAAACCTCGATTCTTTTTTTATAATTTCCAACTTTTTCGGGATCAACCCCGAGTTAAGAAATTTAATACAGAAGAATTGTAAATATATTCTTTATTGCCACGATTATAAATTCGTACACCACACCAACCCAGCGCTTTATCCTAATTTTGAAGTTTCTCCAAATGAATTGATTAATGTAGATTTTCATTGGGGCGCCCATAGGATTATCTGCCAGACTCAATTCCAAAAAGATATATATGACCGAAACCTTAACCGGCCACACAAAACAATAAATTTTTCAGGTAATCTGTGGTCTGAAGAGAGCCTTGATTTACTAGAGAGCCACTGTGACAAAGAAAAAAATGACAGAGCTGTAGTTATAGATTCTCCATATCCCCAAAAAGGAACACAGGCTTCTGCTGAATTTTGCAAAGACAAACAGTGGAACTTTGACATTATAAAAGACCCCAATTACGAGTCTTTTTTAAATAAATTATCTAGTTATTCAAAACTAGTATTTCACCCAACGACCCCAGAGACTTGCTGCAGGTTAATCCTTGAAGCTAAGATGATGAATGTAGAAGTAGTGACCAACAAATTAATTGGAGCTTCATACGAAGATTGGTATTGCTTAAACGGTAAAGATTTAATAAACAAAATGAGGCACAAAAGGGAGACTTTTGCTGATTTCATTAGCCAAATAAGAAGAGATGAGTCCTAAAATTTCCATAATAACATCCCTCTACAAAGGAGGAGCCCACATTAAGGGGTTTTTAGATGACATAGTCAGCCAAACTATCTTTGAAGAAAAGTGTGAGTTAATAATTATAGATGCCAATTCTCCAGATAGTGAAAAAGACATCATCCTAGAGTACCAAAAAAAATATCCCAATATAGTTTATGCAAAACTAGACGAAGACCCCGGCATCTACGCCTGCTGGAACACTGCTATTGAAATGTCCCGTGGAGAATTTTTAACTAACGCTAATGTAGACGATAGAAAAAGCACTAAGTCATTAGAGATACATTTAAAAGTTATGGAGGACAACCCCAAGGCCGATGTTATATATGCCGATATTTTAGTCACTCAATCTCCTAACGAAACTTTTGAAAACAATACATCCATCGGAGTATACCCGTCCCCACCTGACGCCTCTGTTGATGCAATTTTAAACCGAGGAGCTCCTCACAACAATCCTCTTTGGAGAAAAAGTCTCCATGAAAAAAGCGGAATGTTTAGCCACAAGTATAAATCAGCAGGAGATTTAGATATGTGGTTACGTTTTTTAGAGAACGGGGCTAAATTTGGAAAGATTAACGCTCCATTAGGTCTGTACTATATGAACCCAGCCGGAATGTCCACCAACCAAGAAACCAGCGAACGCAAGGCCAAGGAAGAAGAGGAGATTAGAGTAAGATTTCGTGAAAGGAACATGTAAGAATATTTATCACAAATGAAAACTTTTTTAGTCACAGGCGGTAGAGGTTTTATAGGTAGCTATTTTGTTCAGCTATGTCTCAAAAATGGACATAAAGTTATTGACGTAGACAAGCTTACTTACGCTGCCAGCCGATCACTTTCTTGGGATAAACATCCTAATTATACCTTTATTGAAAAAGATATAAAAGACATGGATCATTTACCCTTATGCGACATTATAGTTAATTTTGCAGCGGAGAGTCATGTGGATAATGCTATAGCCTCTCCAAATGTTTTTGTAGAAACGAATGTAAAAGGAACCTTAAACTTATTAAACCTTCTCCGCGGGAAGCCTTATGATAGGCCTCTTTTTGTGCATGTAAGCACGGATGAAGTTTATGGAGATTACGACTCTGAGGTATTAGGAAGAACCGAAGAAGACGTCTTAACACCAAGCAACCCTTACGCAGCCAGTAAAGCGGCGGCCGACATGCTAGTTCTAGCTTGGGGAAGAACTTATGGTATAGATTATCAAATAACAAGAAGCAGTAATAATTACGGACCGCGACAATACCCTGAAAAGCTTATACCTCGGATAATAAAATCTATTACAGAAAAGTCCAAGATACCTATCCACGGAGATGGTCTATACTACAGGGACTGGCTATATGTAGAGGATAACGCATCAGCCATCTATAAAGTTTGCCTCTCCGAACAGATTAATAATATTTGGAATATATCGGCCTACCACCACCTTAATAACATAGAAGTCGTTAAAGAAGTTTGCGGATGGTTCGGGATAAGTGATTACGAAAACCATATACAGTTTATCGAGAATCGTCTTGGTCAAGATTTACGCTATAAGATTTCATCGGAAAAAATAAGGGGTGTTCTAGACTGGGAACCATCAAAAGCAGGGCAGCTTTTTAATTTTACAAATGAATAAATTTTTCTGCACTATTGTTGACAAGAAATACTTGCCTTTTGGCAGGGCTCTTTTAGACTCCCTGAGAGCTACCACCTCCTCTGAATTCACCCTGTTTTTCCTATGCCTTGATGATGAATCTTTTGACTCGTTAGAAAACGAAGCTTCAATTCAAAGGATAAAGCTTTCTGAAGTAGAAGATTTCAACCAACTCTCTACCGACTACAAAAAAAATAAGCCATACAATGAGTACTGCTGGTCTTTAGCTTCAACTTTTTGCCGTCACCTATTAGAGAAAGAGAAAGTTCCCCATATTCTCTATATTGACTCTGATATTCTTTTTTACCAAGATGTCCAAATAGTATATAATGAAATAAAAGACTCTAGCATAGGAATAATACGGCATCGTCATAACACTTCGCTTTCCCCTGATGGAGAGTTTAATGTTGGTATAGTTTATTTTAATAATGATGAAGACGGCAGGTCTTGCGCCAAATGGTGGAACGAAACAATGTTGCTAGAGAAAAGACCAGACTTAGCCACTATTGGAGACCAAAAATACCTTGAAGAATTCCCTAAAATTTATGGCGACTCAGTAGCGATACTTGACAAAACCTTCGCTCACGGAGCCCCTTGGAACTTTAGACTTTATTGCTATGATACCTATCCATCCAAAGGCACTATTATATGGGGCGACAAAGAACAACCCCTAGTCTTCAACCACTTCTCCCGCTTGTCAATCAATGAAGAAACTGGTGACGTAAGCCCCACTTCAGGATGGTATGCCGATCATACGTTTAATTTTGAAATATTTAAAATGCCTGTCGTTAGACATTTTTATATGGACTATCTCTCCAAAATAAAACCTTATTACAAAAAATGAAGATCGCCTTCGCCATGATTGTTTTTGAAGGAGACTTCGTCCTTCACCAATGTTTAAAACAAATTTATCCCTTCGCCTCTCAAATTTTAATAGCAGAAGGCCCTGTGAAATATTGGCAAGACCAAGGGAGAACCACCTCCACAGATAGCACTAACTCAATCCTAGAAACTTTCCCTGACCCAGAAAACAAAATTACTGTCACTCATGGCCAATACGCAGGCAAAGATGAGCAATGTAATGCTTACATGGAAAATTTAGCTCCAGATACTGATTTTTTATGGATGGTTGATAGTGATGAAATTTATAAAACTAATGATATTGAATCTACCATCCACTTTCTTAAAGAGGTGCAACCAACAAGCGTCGGGGTAAGGAGCTGTTCTTTCTTCGGAGGATTTGATGACTACCTAACCGGATTTGAACTTAATAAGGACAACTTTTTAAGGATCTTCAAAGTAACGCCGGGAAGTAAATGGGCAACTCATCGGCCGCCTACAATGAACCATACGACACCTATAGAAAAAAAACATATAGATAGCGAATTTTTTCTAGCTTTAACAGGGGTTCAAATGTATCACTATTCCTATACTTTTCCTTTTCAGGTTTATAATAAAATACAATATTACAAAGCTAAAGTAAGTAGAGAAAACTGTATTGATGATTATTTCAAAAAGATCTATCTACCTTGGATAACAGCTAAATCTCCCGAAGAAAGGATGGCTATTGAAACAAGATACCACGGAGTTCATGAATTCAAACCTGAGGTAAGAGGTGAATGTTTTACCAAGCGTTTCGAAGGAGATCATCCAGAATCCATCGAAGAGGACCTTCCCCTTCTGAGGGATAGAATAATAAAAGAAAAAAAGGTAATACTCAGCCAGTGAAAGAAGTTGTTCTCTTAGGAAAAGGAGATTTATTTATTAATATAGCTGATTGGCTTTATTATAATGATTATGCTATAAAGGCGGTAGCACCAGTTATCCCTGAGCCTCAATGGTGTCCATCTGTAAAAACTTGGGCAAGAAATAAAAATATAAAAATTATAGAATCTGGAAATTATAAAGATATTAAAGGGGAAATAAATTTATGTATTTCTGTTTTTTATGAGAAAATAATTAAACAAGAGTTTATAGATAGGTGCAAAAAAATAATAAATTTGCATAACTCTCCATTACCTAAATACAGGGGGGTTAGACCGATCAATTGGGCGTTAAAAAATGGAGAAAAGACTCACGGAGTTACTATCCACGAAATAAGTAAGGGCATCGATGACGGGCCAATATACGGGCAAATTACTTACCCCATATACCCAGAAATAGAAGAAGTTAAAGATGTTTACGAGAAGAGTAAGAAGTACGGTTTTAATCTATTTAAAGAAGTCATCCGGGTAATTGACGATATAAAACCCTACCCCCAAGACGAATCCCAAGCCACGTACTACTCTAATAAAGATATAAAAAAGTTAGGCGATAGATCAGATTTTACAAGATGAAGTTAGGAATAATAGGATTAGGATATTGGGGTAAAATTCTACACAAGACCCTATCAGAAATAGACGCAGAAATAATTACCTGCGACCCACTCAATAAGGAAGCGGACTTTTCTCGTTATGAAGACTTAGATGGATGCGATAAAGTTTTCATTGCCACTCCAGTCAGTTCCCACAGCGAAGTCTGTAGGTATTTTATATCTAAAGGTATAGATATTTTTTGCGAGAAGCCTTTAGTCATGTCTTCTATGGAAGCTATTGATTTGTATAATTTGGCCCGTATCAATTCTTGCAATCTCTTTGTAGATTGGGTTTTTACTTACAATAATCAAGTAAATTTAATTAAACAGCTTATCCACTCAGATATAGCGACCTACGGCTCTCTAAAAAGCATTAGCATGAACCGTCAAAATTTCGGACCAGTTAGGGATGATGTCACAGCTAAATACGACTTAGCTTCTCATGACATTAGTATTGCTATCCACCTACTAAATAAGATGCCAGATAAAGTAAATTGGATTGGATACAAAAGAAACAAGCACTCCAATACCAACGATAGTTGTCACGGATTGATGCAATTTAAAAATATTACAGTACAGGTTAATGCCAGTTGGCACTATGGCAAGAAAGACAGGTTATGTATTTTTGAATTTGAAAAAGGATTTCTTATTTGGGAGGATGACAAATCTAGATTGGAGTTTAACGACATTAATCTTTTCGAAGAAGGGCTTTCTCCTTTGGAAAACTCTGTAAATGCTTTTCTAAACGGTGAAAATAACATAGAATTAACAATTAAAACTTTACAAGTATTAGAACATGAAAATTCTTTTTAACGATCTGCCTTCCCAATGGAGGGAAATAAAAGATAAGTGCTCTCCGGCTATTGAAAAGCTTCTGCAGTCTGGAGCATATATTGGAGGCCAAGCCCTAGAAGGTTTCGAAAAGTCTTTTAGCGCATACACTGGAAAAAAATACGCAGCAGGCATATCTAATGGCACTGACGCCTTAAAACTAGCAGTGCAAGCTTTTGAATTTTACGACACTACCACTAACGTAATAATTCCTGCCAATACCTATATAGCAGATGCGCTAGCTGTTGCCCACCAACCAAAAGGCAATTTTGAAATTACGCTTATTGATTGCGATGAGTTTTTTCAATTAGATTTAAAAGCCACTGAGGAGCACTTAATTTCTTCTAGAGAAAGATATGATAATTGCATTATCATGCCAGTCCACCTTTATGGGCATCCAGTGAACATGCGGATAGTCAAATCGCTAGCTGACAAGTATGATTGCCGAATAATAGAAGACGCCTCTCAGGCTCATGGAGCCCGCTCCCAAGATGAAATGGTAGGCACTCATGGGGATATTTGCGCCTACTCTCTTTACCCCGGTAAAAGCTTAGGAGCCATGGGGGATGCCGGAATTGTCACAACTAACAACGAAAACTATTATCATAAGATCTGCGAACTAAGAAACTATGGCTCTCCTCAAAAGTACCACAATAATGATATTGGATGGAACAACCGATTAGACCCACTGCAGGCAGTCTTTCTAAATCATAAGCTTGTTCACTTAGACAAGTGGAACCTTAAAAAAGGCGAAATAGCAGCGGAATACTCAAGAGGAATCGATTCTCCTTGGATCACAACCCCAACTAATGATACGCATGTTTCACGAAATGTTTATCACATTTACCCGATACTAACAAACCGGCGAGAAGAACTCCAAACTCATCTCAGCGATCAAGGAGTGCCTACCATAATTCACTACCCCATCCCTATTCAAAAGAGCGAACCTTTCAAGCATCTTAACGAACGCCCCAATCCGCTCACCTGCGAGAAGGCGGAAAAAGTTCTCAGTCTTCCTATGCACCCTTATTTGCGGCCAGAAGAAGTAGAACACATCATAACTGCAATTAATAAATTCCAATAGATGCGCCCTCTTAAGTTCAACGTAATTAAGCGGGAAAAAATTGACTCGCTGTTAAGAGAGCTGATGTCTGCTGTTGATTTCAGTATATTTAGTAGTTACGTTGCAGAATACGAAAGAGATCGCCCAGACTCACTAAAGAATATAGATATTTTTTGCGAAGGAGAAAGGTCAGCGACTCAAACTTACAAACGTTTTGATCTGTTTGAGAATGACACTAAATCTCCCACAGTACTAGTGTCTCCTCTATACTTAGAGCTTTTTGAGTTCAGCGGTTGCGGACACTATATTGTAAGCTACACGGAAGCTCTTTCCAATCTGTACCCCAACCAAACTGTTGTGTTTCAATGGAATCATGATAATGATTTTTATCCTTACTCTATAGCAGTTGAGCCGTTAAAGAATATAAAAATAATAAACTTTGGCAACAACACCTACCGCTCCTCTCGCGACATAATCGTGCCTTTTTGGAATGTATCAACGACACAGAAGGAAGAAAAAAAAGCTCAGTTCAGTAGCTTTGTCGGAAGTGTTAATAATAGAACTAGGCACGCCTTAGCTTCATCCATTGTTAATTCTAACAATACCGATCTTGTTTACATAGAAAGGCTACCAGAAGAAGAGTACCTTTCATTCCTTAGCTCCTGTCACTTCTCCCTTTGCCCATTAGGAGGGCCGGGTGGAAGCGGTTTTAGTTATAGGTTTTTCGAGTGCCTCCATTTGAACACCGTGCCAGTTTTAATGGTTAATAAATTAATCTTTCCCTATCCAGATATCGACTGGAACAATATGTGCCTAACACTTCCCGAAGACTATTATGAGCCAGTAGGAATTATAAACATATTAAAATCTATTCAATTTAGAGAGTCATTTATGCTTGAATACATAAAATCTCATCGTTTAAGATTTACTTTGGGAGGAGTGCAGGAGGAGGTCTATAATAATTTAACATGACAAAAGAAAATATAGCTTCATTTAAAGAGGAACTTGATGAATTTCACCAGCTATATGCTGATCGCCCTATCGCAAATAACGAAGGAGGCATGAAATCTCCTCATTTATTTGCTACTTTTCACACTTTACGCAAGCTACGACCCTTGTTAATTATAGAAAGCGGGGTATGGAAAGGCCAAGGCACATGGCTAATGAAAAAGGCCCTCCCCGAGGTTAATATTCTTTCTTTTGATGTAGATTTTGGGAACCTAGTCTACAAACACCCAGAGGTAAATTATGTCCAAAACGATATAAAAAACGTTCCTTGGGATAAAATGTACGAAGATAACCCCAAGATCACACCCGAAAACACTCTACTCTTCTTGGATGATCACCAAAACTTCGTTGAAAGACTAGTTTTCCTTAAAAACTCACCGTTTAAACATATCATGTTTGAGGATAATTACCCATCCAACCAAGGAGACTGCTTATCCCCAAAGAAAATAAAAGCTGGAGGGTCTTATGTTTTAGACCGAAACGGAGATAAAAGTTTTCACTCAGTTAAGCCTGAAGAAAAAATGCTTTTTGACTCGGCTGTTGAGGAGTATATCGAACTCCCCCCTATATTTAGTAAAGATAAAACCAGATGGGGAGATCCTTGGGCCGATTACGAAACCCCAGAGGCTATTTGTGAACAAATTGACGACTATCCTCTCTTTAAAACTGATTCAGAGATAGATAGTTATACTTGGATTTGTTACATGAAACTCAAATGAGCAAGATCCCAACAGTTTTTATACATTTTAATCGACCCTCTAATACTGCGGAGCCTTTCCGTAACGGTATCTTTAAAGCCGCAAGTAAACAGGCCCTACAGGAAGGCAACGAAGTCCATCTCATCTCTAATGAAGATTTTGAAATGGACGACCCCAACTTTTTTTATAGCCACCTAAAAGAATACTGGTCTAAAAGAATAAACAATTTCCAAGATATATATGAAAACTTAAGCACTAATGATCCCTCAATAGAGTTAATATGTTTTCTGCGATGGTTTGTCCTTCTAAACTTCATGGAGAAAAATGATATCCCTATTGTTTTTCATTCAGACACCGACGTAATGATTTACGCTGACATTACGGAAGAGTATAACCGAAAATATAGCCAATTCGACATGACGTTAATCCATCGGACGTGCGGATCTTCCTCTTTTATAACCCTCAAGGCGCTGAAGAGTTTTTGCGATTATCTTTTTAAAATTTACGAAAACAAAGATTCTTACGAATTCTCTAAAATGAAAAATGTCTACCTAACTCGCTTGCAACACGGACTGCATGGAGGAGTATGTGATATGACACTTCTTGAGAATTTTCATTACCAATCTGATGACGGAGGTGGTCCGTGTCGAGTGGGCGAAATGATGCACGTTTCAATGGGAAGCGCTTATGATCATAACTTCAATGTTAGTGATGGAGTTTACAATCATAACGGAGACCATAAAGACGTTAAATTTTATGGAGGAAAACCTTACTGTTACCATCAAACTTTAGGAGGTTTAGTACTTTTTAATTGTTTGCACCTACAAGGCTCGGGGAAAAAATTTCTGAGCAAAATAATAGAACAACAAAAAAATTCTTATGAAGAAAAGCCTCCAGCAAACAGCTTGGTATAATCCAGAAATCGCTTCAGATATGGTAAAAGGAGCACTATGCCAGCTTGAAGGGTGGCAGAAACTTGAGAACTCTGATCATTTCCCAATTCTTCAATCGCTCCTAACCATGATTCCTCCTAAGCTGAAAAAGATAGCAGATATAGGATGCGGAGCAGGTGAAATTTCTCGAGTACTTGATTCTTACGAGTACACAGGATTTGATCTCCCTCATATAATAGAAGAGGTAGCCTTAAAAGTTAATCCCAATTCTCGATATGAAAAGATAGATATCCAAAAAGTAGATTTTGACATATTTTCTTCTTTTGATATAGTGCTGTGTAATAGTTTTATCTCAGAGCTAGGGAATGGGGAAGATATACTAAATTCGCTTTTCAAATCTTCTCCGCGCTACATTATCCTTCATCGCCAAGAGGTGACTCGGTTATCGACTTATTCTGAAGAATACAAAACTTATGGAGATCTAAACACTCTAAAATGCGTGCTTTCTGAAGATTGCATTAAGGAGTTTTTAGAATTTTACGACTTCTCGTGTCCTCAAGCTTATAGGCTAAGCACGAATTTATATAGTTTTCTTTTTAAAAAAAATGAAATCCCTCAAAGTTAACAAATCACCAAAAGGACAACTTGTCGTTCAAGAATTTCGAAACTTCCCATTTAACCCTAAAAGGTTTTTTGTAGTAAGTGGCGTAGGAAAAGGGGAGACCCGAGGATACCATGCTCACCGTGAAGAAAGTCAAATTCTCGTATGCCTGAGAGGAAAAATAACTTTAAACAATGAGGCTATCGAAGGAGTTGTCAGTAAAGAGACCCTATTGCCCAACGAATGTTTTTTTCTAGATAAGCTAGTTTGGTCGGAGCAGACTTATGAAGAGGAAGATACTATTTTATTATGTTTTTGCTCAGAAAATTTTAATGAAGATGAATATATTAGAAATAAAGATGAATTTTACGAAATATTAAGAAAAGAAAATGAGCAGTAAAGGTTATCTCATTAGAGGTTCAGGTATACCCTGCGGGTCACGCCCGCCTGATCACATACCATCCTTAATAGGCACCAATGAAGAACCATGGATAACCAGAGGGGCTATCGACTTCCTTCACGAAAATTTGACTAGAGATATGGAAGTATTGGAGTACGGCACGGGTTCTTCTACTATATGGTACGCGCAAAGGACTAAAAACGTGATAGCGATAGAACACGATCTTGAATGGGTTGAAGATGTGAGGTCGTTACTCCCGACCTACCTACAGGGCAAGGTAAAAATTATCCATATAGCTAATGCAGAAACAGGTAAATTTGTAGGAGGGGACGGAAAGTATTACGACAAATATGTGAATTACGTAAAAAATACCAAATCTCTTTTTGACTTCATTGCAATAGACGGGAGAAGCCGCGGCCCGTGCATTATCAATTCTATAAGCAAGGTAAAAAAGAACGGCTTTCTTCTCATTGATAATTCAGAACGAGACGGTAAAAACGGCCAATCAGATTACCAACCAAGCATAAATATGATCCCCAAAAAATGGGAGAAGCACGAATTTGAAACCTACCTAGGAACCACATCAATATATAAACACGTATGAAAATATTCATAGCTGGACATAACGGACTGGTCGGCTCAGCCATCAGGAGAAGATTAAAAAAAGAAGAAGTTTCCCTTCTTTGCGTAGACAGGGACCGCCTAGACCTCATGGATCAAATGGCCACTGATCTGTTTTTCGAAGCGAACAAGCCCGACGTAGTTATCGATGCCGCGGCAAAAGTTGGAGGGATTCATGCAAATAATATTTACCCCGCTGATTTCATTTATCAAAACCTTCAGATTCAAAACAATATAATCCATGGTGCCTACAAACACAAAGTTAAAAAATTAATTTTTTTAGGAAGTATTTGTATTTATCCAAAATTCGCAGAACAACCGATAAAAGAAGAATATTTACTTACCTCTCCGCTTGAACCCACTAACGAGCCTTACGCAATATCTAAAATAGCTGGCATAAAAATGTGCCAGAGTTACTATCGTCAATATGGATGCGATTTCTTTTCCTTGATGCCGACGAACCAATATGGGCCTAACGACAATTTTCATCCAGAAAATTCTCATGTCTTACCAGCCCTTCTTCGCAGATTTCACGAAGCCAAGCGGGATAACGCCCCTTCTGTTGAAGTATGGGGCACGGGCAAAGCTAAAAGAGAATTTCAATATGTTGATGACTTGGCAGAGGCTTGCGCTTTTGCCATTCAGAATGTCACAGCGGACGATGTTTATAGAGACGGAGCTACCCACCTAAACGTAGGCACCGGTGAAGAATGGTCTATAGAAAATCTAGCTAGAAAAATTGCGGAAGTCGTTGGTTATCAAGGAGATATAACTTTTCAGACGGATAAGCCTGACGGGGTTTTAAGACGCGTAGGAGACAATTCGCGTATAAATAAACTAGGTTGGAGCCATAAATATTCTTTAGAAGAGGGCCTTGATTTAACTTATAATTGGTACAAAGAAAATGTCTAGAGTTTTAATTACGGGGATTACGGGTCAGGATGGTTCTAATATGGTGGACTATCTTTTAGAGAAGACTGATTATCTAATTTTTGGCATGGCTCGTCGTTCTTCTAACATTAACCTAGAAAACTGTAAGGATTTTGTTAATAACGAAAGATTTCAATTAGTATATGGAGATTTAACGGACAGTTTCTCTATAGCTAAATTAGTTCAAGAAATACAGCCCGATTATTTTATAAATTTTGCAGCCAATTCTTTTGTGGGTTGTAGTTGGGATATGCCAGAGCATGTAATGGACACTAACGCCGTCGGCACAATTCGTTGCCTTGAGGCTATTAGGAGATATCAGCCTAAGTGTAGATTTTACAGCGCTGGAAGCTCGGAAGAAATGGGAGATGTAGACTACAGCCCCCAAGATAAAGCTCACCCACCTAAACCCCGTAGCCCCTATGGCGTTTCAAAAGTAGCTTCTAGATACCTAGTAAAAGTCTATCGGGAATCCTATGGCCTTTTTGCTGTTCATGGCATTTTATACAACCACGAAGGCATTCGCAGAGGCGAGGAGTTTGTTACTAGAAAAATTACCAAGGGAGTTGCTCGAATTTCTCGGGCGATGGACCAAGGGAAGGAGTTTGATCCGATCCCGCTTGGGAATATCAATTCTAAGCGGGATTGGTCTGACTCTGAAGATTTTGTAGATGGAGTTTGGAAGATGTTAAATCAAGAAACTCCAAAAGAATACATTTTATCCAGCAATGAGACTCATACGATAAAAGAATTTATTGAAGTAGCCTTTAGCGCTGCAGGCATCGAAGGGCGATGGACAGGAGAAGATTTAGAGGAGAAATACGTATGCTCTCTTGATGAAGACCCTCTCGTTGTTATAAACGAAGATTTTTATCGCCCTTGTGAAGTAGATATTTTATACGGAGACTCTAATCCTATCAGAGAAGAACTCGGCTGGAAGCCTGAATATTCTTTTAAAGATTTAGTTTCTCGAATGGTCAGGCACGACATACAAATTAAAGGTTGATCGGGCGCCCCATTAGAGCCATAATCGTTTTGTGGCGGCGAAAAAGAAAAGTAAGAAGTATTCCTGCGAGTACTGTGGAAAAGATTTCCTTTCTCCCCACGAGAAGAAATACTGTTCCCCTCAATGCCGCAAAAAAGCCGCTGCAGAGAAGCCTCTCAATTTAAATCAGTTCATAATAAATAAATTTTTAAAGAACCCTAAAACTATCTGGAATAACAAAGGGGCAGCTATCCGTGAGATGGGTCTGGCAAAAAAAATGATAGAAATTTATGGGCTTGAGGTTTTTTGGAGAGCGTGCCCACCCGCCTTTCCGACAGAAACGTTAGCTTGGTATCTGTCTCCAGCGGGCAAAAACTACTTAAAGGTTGAATTTTCCAAATTTTCCCTTGACTTAACGCCCCCTCCCTCTCATAATATAGCAGCGGTCAAATTCGGTGACGACAAAACATTCAAGACCAAACCTAAAACTTTAAGAGATTTTTTAAATAATGGCAGCAAAAAAGAAAACGGTTGATACATTTAACCCTGTTGATCAGATCAAGAGCTACTTGGATGATCACAAAGATGAGCATTTTAACTTTGAGACAGAGCCCCACTACATTGTTTCTAGCGGCAGTCTACTTTTAGATAACGAGATGTCTGGGGGAGTTCGCCCCGGAATCATAAGGGCTTCAGGCGTTTCCGAAGGAGGAAAAACTTCTTGTGCTCTATCTTTTGCTCGCAATTTTCAGTCCTCGGTTGAAAACGGGATGGTGATCTACATCAAATCAGAAGGCCGCTTATCGCCTGAAATGATTGAAAGGTCTGGAGTTGATACCTCTGATAAAAAATGGTTTGTCTATAAAAGTAATGTTTTTGAAAGTGTTCTTCAATTGATGAGAGAGCTGATCATGAACAATCCTACTGACTGCAGGTACTTTTTTATTATCGATTCTATGGATGCTATGGTGCCAAAGAAGGACTTAGATAAAGGATTTGATGACCCCGATAAAGTTGCTGGAGGTTCCGTTCTTAGCTCTACCTTTCTTAAGAAAATGGCTCTGGGCCTATCCACAAAAGGTCACATCTGCTTTATGATATCTCAAGTGAGGAGTAAAGTTAGCGTCAATCAGTACGAAAAAACTGACCCTAAACTAACTAATGCTTCTGGCGGCAATGCCCTCTTACATTACTCTGACTGGATTTTAGAGTTTCAACCTCGCTACGGAGGAGACTTGATCCCAGCTAAAGCCGACAAACCCGAAGGTCACATGTGTAAAGTTACTTTCCGTAAAACGGCCAATGAAAGAACCGGCGAAACCGTACGATACCCTATTAAATATGGCCGTAAAAATGGTAAAAGTATTTGGGTTGAGTATGAAGTGTACGGATTTATGGCCCAATGGGGAATGCTTGAAAATAAAGGGGCATGGATCATTATAGATGATTCCGTCATAGACGAACTAGCCTCTAACAAAATTGAAATGGACGCTAAACACCAAGGTAAAGATAATTTTGTTAAGTATTTAGAGAAAAACCCTGAAATAACCCAATATTTGTTTAAAAAATTTAGGAACGCTCTGACTATTTAAAAGTGAAGCTTTACGACATTAAAGGAAGATTAGTAAATAAAAGTGTCACTAAATACAGGATAAAATGGGATGCCGAATGCAGATCAAACTTTCAATTTGAAGTTAAGCAATTTTTTAAAACTTATTGGTATGGACAGATCTGCTATGAAGAGTTCCCCGTTTACGGAACCAGAATGAAAGTTGACTTAATAAATATGACAAAAAGAATCGCCGTTGAAGTGCAAGGAGCCCAACATGATCAATTTAATAAGTTCTTTCATAACAATTCTCGGGCTAATTATTTACGTTCAATAACTCGAGATTACGAGAAAAGAACATGGCTGGAATCTAATAAATTTAAAATTTTAGAAATTATTGATGAAGATTTACCGTTGCTCTCACGGTCTTATATTCAAGAGAAATTTGAGATAAATATTTAAAATAGTGTAATAAACAATATGAAGATAAAGGACACCAAAAGAATTCCGGACATTTTACTCGACCAACTCAGCGAGTGGTCTTGTGGTGGATTTATGCTTTTTAATTTTGACGAGGACGGCAATCCTCAAGTATACTCGAAAGCAGAGGACGAAAGAAACGCAATGTCATTACAATACTTGGTAAGTCATTGGTCTGAAGCTATGGAGGACATGAATAATAATAGCTTTTCGAAAAATTTAAGCCAAGCTTTTGGCGAAGAAGATGAAGAAGGATTTGAAGAAGATGAGTGATACAAATATAAACCAATATTATCCAGAAGAGGTTCCACAATCTCTAGTAGCAGGAGAAGCCCCCGGAGCACCAGCTTCACAACCCAGCGAAGAATCTCCTGTTGGTGCAGAGCCCACAAGGACAGATGGCGAGAAAGAAACTGTCAACGCGGGAGAAGGGGTAGTAGATTTAGGTATAGATTTGCCCGATATTCCACTGCCCGATGATGAACCTATTGAAGATGGAGTTAAGGACACTTTTGATGATGCGGCTTTTAATTTTGCCATAGTAGGAGTTGGCCAAGGCGGTTCACGTCTAGCAGAATCCTTTTGGAACTTGGGTTATCGACGAGTAGGGGTAATAAATACAGCCCAACAAGACCTTTCGCTAATTAAAATGCCCGAAGAGAACAAATTGCTTATTGGCGATGGGGGAGCAGGTAAAAATCCCGATGCGGCTGATGAGGTTTTTAGAACTCGCTATGAAGATATTTTAGATTTCCTAAAGAAAACTTTTGGCAGCGGGTATGAAAGAGTATTAGTTTGTGCTGGCGCTGGCGGAGGCACCGGAGCAGGAGGAGTGGCTCGTGTTTTAGAAATATGCCATGACCTTAATCAGTCCCTCGGCAAGGAGACTAAAGATACCGACGCCAAAGTTGGATGCGTCTTAGCTCTTCCCACCCGCGGAGAAGGAATCAAGGTTCAAGAAAATTCAAAGAAAACAGTTATCAAAGTCACAGAACTTGAGAAGGCAGGAGTAGTATCTCCTCTCGTGATCCTTGATAATGAAAAAATCAAACAGCTCTACCCTAAATTAAGCGTCAATCAATTTTGGAGCACTGCAAATAATAGCATTTGTTCTATTTTTCATCTCTTTAATAAAATTTCTGCACAGGAGTCTGCGTATACAACATTTGATAAAGCCGATCTTGACACCATATTTTCTTCCGGCGTTATTATGTTTGGTGCGACACCAGTAAAAGATTTAAGCGAAACCGGTATCTCTTATGCGGTTCGAGATAATCTTCGTAAAAATATTCTCGCAGGGGTAGACGTGTCTACAGGTAACGTTGCAGCTTGCGTCATTATTGGCGACAAGGAATCTCTCGATAACATTCCTCAGTCTAGTCTTGAGCACGGCTTTGAGCAGCTTAGCCGAATGATGGGCTCCAACTC
>VTLG01016237.1_pt1 | contig 47723 bp, 74 predicted proteins | sample 4694571 | NCBI WGS metagenome assembly VTLG01 (sample SAMN12604809, study PRJNA352737) | marine metagenome | biome: ENVO:00000447; feature: ENVO:00000209|ENVO:00000569|ENVO:01000036; material: ENVO:00002151; isolation source: viral sequences binned using virsorter ... | reverse complement strand
TAGGATAAGAAGCTTCAGGTAAATCTATTTCATCATAGATACCTGTACGCATATCTTTTGCTAAATCTACTGGGCTTCTATAAATAACATGTGTATATCTATCTGCTTTACTTAAATTAGAAGCATAGTAAGAAACATAAAACTGGTCTATAGGAATAAATTCTGATACTGGTCTTTTAAGATTAGCATCATAATAAACTTTTTTAAATGCAGAACCTATTAAAGGTAAATGAAAAAGCATTCTTTCAAACTCATCAAAGTATTCTGGCATTTGCTCAGTTACTTGATAGTTCATAAAATCTTTTACTCTATTAGCTTGTAGTTCTCTTTCAGGAGTTACTTTACCTAATATCTGAGTTTTAATTGGACCATTTGCAGGAAACATTTCCTGTATAGCTTTTGATTGAAACTTAACTGCTGATTCAATTAACATAGGATGTACTGCTGTGCAGGCACCTTCAAAAGGTTCAGAGGTATCTTGTATTTTTAATCCTAATAAATCAAATCCTCTTTCAAACATAGATTCCCATTCACCTCTAGAATCTTTGTCTGCTGTATAATTACTGATAACATCTTCTGCTATCTTTGTTAATTTTTCTTCATCCAAAGTATCTGCAATATTACCATACCATTCTTTCATTTCACCTTCAGGTTCCATCTCGATATTAACCTCAGTAAAATCTACAGTAACTCCCCCATCAGGGTCTACCTCAAATGATGGTGAATCTGTTGCTTCTTTTATTTTCTCTGGAAGTTGTACTACATTTGATATTGTTTCCTCAATTTTATCAAATGGATTTTTTTCTATTGCCATTATATTGCCCTCTGTGTATTATAATTATCACTACGCATTACCATACCCCCTTGTTTTTTTATTTCTAATATTTCGTCTACTTGATTTGGATAAAGCAACATTAAACTATCATTCTTATCTGTTAAACCTTTTTCAAATTTATTATTATAAATAAAAGAATCAAAATTATGTTTATTTCCTAATTCTCTTAATTTTTGTAACCAATAAACTTTACCTTCATTTGAACTCCAAAAATCAACTTCTCTTTTATCATATGGATTTTTATAATTTCTTGTTTGAGATATTCTATATTGTTCAGCTTCATCAATAGCTTTTTTAAAATCTTCTTTAATTGCTTTATTTGTTTTAATTCCATCAAAAGCTTTATTCCAATAAGAAGGTATTCTAAATGCTGAAAGGTCATTAATTTCTAAAGCTTTAGTATCTTTGTTTATATTTAAAGGTAATGTTTTATAAACATTTTTTCTACCTTTATAATTTCTAGTATCTTTAATATTATCTGTAATTTTAGGGTCTAAAGCTACATGTACTCCTATATCTGCATCTATACTTCTTCTTCCTGTAGGGTTTAAACCTTTTTCTTTTATTAAAGAAATATTTTCTTCTGGAGTAGCATGATAACCTTTTAATTTATCATCAGCAAATTTAAAAAGTTTTTCTCCACCTTTTCTAATATATTGAGAACCTGGAACAAGAACACTTGCTAAACCTGCTATCATTTGAGGAACACCTAGTATTTCCCCTTTCATAATTCTAGCAGAACCTTTTTGTGCTTCTTTTATATCAGAAGCAGGAGATATAACTTCTCCAAGCATAGGAGCTGCTTTACGCAATAAACTTAAATATTCATCCATTGCATAATTAGATGGTTCTTCTTTTTCTTCTTCTTCTTCTTCTACTTCTGAAGAAGCAATTACTTCACCTAAATCAACTATGTCTTGTTCTGATTGTTTCATGATTCCCCTATTATTGTATATTATATCACTAAGTTCTCCAGTATGCAACCTTTTTTTTCATAGGTGGGTCATCCCACTCTGGGTCTTCAGGATGCTCTAAATGCCAAGACTCTTTCATATAGTGTATTGCCATAGTCATAGCATCAACTTGGTCATCATGAGCTGCATGTGGAAAACGTAATAATTCTTCTAATAAGTCTTCTGACCATTTTTTATTATCTGGAATCCAAACTCTACCTGCTTCCATCATAGGAGTTGCAGAATATACTCTAGCTACTTTATCTCTATCTGGTAAATATTCTAAAACAGGTAAACCTGCTCTTCTCATATCTTGTATGAGTGATTGTCCTGATGCTTTCTTTTCTACCATACATATATCAGGTCTATGTTCATGATATAATTTTTGAGCTATACGTCTTAACTCTGGATATTCAAATCTTCCTTTTATATTTCCTAGTAATATTAAATGAGCAATACAAGTTTCATATCCATTCTCATCATCTTCATAGCTATGAAAGATTCCCCATGTTTGTATTACACTATAATCTGCAGTTCTTGATGTGGAAAATGCAGTATCATAGGTTTGTATTATAAATTCACAAGGAGGTGGTGCAGCATCTTCCCAGAAACGTATCCATTTCTTTTTTATTATCCCTCCTTCATCAGGAGTTGGGTCCTGCATATATAATGCGTTCCAATATCTTGCTCCATTGGATGCCTTTATCTCTGCTTCGTCTACCTTAAGAACATCATTAGGCTTCCATTCTGGAAAATAGCTTGAACCCACAGGTAATTGCAGTAACGAAGAGGACTCCTCGTCTAACCATGCAGGGATACGCACTACATCCCAGGGAGTTACAGCATAATCTCCTATATTCTCTTGTTGTTTTAGTAACCATCCACATAAATCATCATAATGGTATCTAGTATTAATAATTAAGATTGAACCATTGGGCATAATACGTGTTCGTAATCCTGATGGATACCATTCTTTAACATATCTTCTTCCTGCTTCAGAAAAAGAATCTTCTTCAGACATCACATCATCAAGAATTGCTATGTGAGCTCCTCGACCTGCTATCTGTGACCTAACACCTGCTGCATAGTACGTACCATTGTGGGTAGTCTTCCATTTACCTGCAGCTCTTACATCACTTCGTAGCTGAACACCTTTAAATATATCTTGAAATGTTTCATCATTAACAATATCTCTAACACTTCTACCAAAATCAGAACTTAATTGGTCACTATGAGAAACAGTTAGTATCTCATGTGTAGGATTTCTTCCAATGTACCATGCAGGAAACAGTTTGGAACAGATTACAGACTTAGAACTACGTGGAGGTAGAAAGACCATAAGCCTTTTTATCTCTCCTGATTCTAATTGTTGTAATTTTTTACTTATTACTTCTATGTGGCGACCCATCTTCCAATCAGAAACAAGGGTTGGAGCCATTGTGTAAACAAATTCAAGGAAACTATCTTTAGAATATTTTAAATCTACATCATTTAAGTTATTATATAGATTAATATAGTTATTTATAGTTTCTAATTGTATATTATTTTCATTTGTATTCATTATATTTATAATAAGAAGGATAAAAAAAGAATAAAAGATAAACAAAGAGTATAAGTATCTTTCTTAACTATATATAATTATACATAACTCCCCCATGTTTGTCAAGTATTGTTTTATTTTTATTTTATTTGTTGTTTTTTTACAACATATTTGTTTATATAGCTAGTTTTTTGGTAAATATGTGGGGGTGGGGTATATACTATATACACACGCACATAATTTTTTTCTGTAGGTATATACATATCTATAAAACAAGTCAAATATTTGACATAAAAGATACCTTAAATTGAGAATGATTCTCATTTGCAACAGCTAGGGAGTTCCCCAATAGATTGAGAATAGTTCTCATTAGCATTGAGAATGATTATCATTATCATTTACATAGTTGCGAATGGTTCTCACTAAAACAATACAATTGAGAATGATTCTCATTACTATTGAGAATGATTATTACTATCAATGCTAATAATTCTCATTATTATTGCAAATGATTCTCATTAGTAACTGATTCGCTAGTATTTACTAATATGATTTATAGATTTACGCTACATAGCGTAATTTAAAATATTAGTTTTCTGCACGTTACAGACTAATAAAAAACTAATATTTTTTTTTACTTGACGCTATTTCTCAGTTTGATATTCTAGACTTGTAATTGACTGTAAACGATATTGCTAGTTATTAGAGACAAGTTAAAGCCTTACAAGGATACAAACATCTAACCATAAAAAGCTAAAAAGTTTTTAATAACTATTTTTTTAACTTAACTTTAAAGGAATAAGACTATGAAAAAATTAGATATTAACAACACTAGAAAACAATATAACATTATGCTTAATGCTTATACCAAAGCTGAAGAAACTAGATTTAATGTACATTGCTTTCATATACATTTAGTGGCTACTAATGAGCTAACAAGTAAGGAATTTGAAGAACATATAACAGACGCTATCTCTGGAATGAATGACTTACCAAAAGACAATACTCTTTTAAATTCTTCTCAAGTAAATAGGTTTAAAAGTTTAAATTGTAATCCTAGATTATTAGAACAATTAAAGAAAGCTACTAATAATTATAGTGTTGAAAATGTAGCAAAGTTTTTAAAAGATTATGCTAATGTTACTAATGTTAGAACTTTAGAAATAGCTTGTTATAATGGTGGTGCTTTTAGTACAAAAGTAGTAGAAAAAGACGCTAAAAAGTTACTTGCTAAAAAGAAAGCAAGTAAAAAACCATCTGGCAAGACTAACCAAAGTAACAACAGTAAAAACAATGTAAAAATAAATGCTGAAGAAATAGAAAAAAGCATTTTACAAATTGTTAAATTTGCTGAAAAGTTAGCAAGTAATAAGGAAACTAGAAGTTATTTAAAAGCTATGAATGATTTAAATGATGCTGTTTACAATGGCAAAAATGAATTATATAGCATACTTTTAAATAAATTTAAAAAGTCTGGCATAAAAGCCTAAATATATAAAGCCTACTAGATTAACTTCTAGTGGGCTTTTTTTTTGTCAAAAATATGACTACCCCTCCCCTACCCTACCTATAAATTTTTTTTATTTCCCTATATATTTTTTTGTATGAAGTGAACACGACTATGAAGTGAACACGACTATGAAGTGAACACGACTAGTTACGCTATGTAGCGTAATACTATATGTTGTAAAAAATAAACACTTGACACAACATATAGATTTGATATGATAGTATCATAATAAGGAGAACGACTAATGAGTAGAAAATTAAAGCATAGAATAGCAATACAAGATTACGCTACACAGCGTAAAGAGAAAAAGAAAGTAAGAGGATTTCCAGATTTGAAATCAGAAATAAGAAGTAGATTAGGAATGAATCAAGCGTCAAATATTTGGCGAACTGTAGAGAACACAAAGAGAGTAACAGTATACAGAACAGGAGGTATATATCATGGATACAAATACTAAAGATAAAGATAAAGATTACGCTACACAGCGTAAAGTTGATGAAGTGAACACGACTAATTTATACAATCCACACATCAATGTAAAAGTAAATACATATACCAAAGAATCTTATGATTACTTTACTGAAGTTAGTGATGGTGAGATAGAGGATATAATAAAATGACTATGCGTAGAGAAACAATACTATGTGATTGTTGCAGTAGCAAAGCTCTCATATACCAATGGAACAAATGGTTATGCTACAAACATTGGAGAGAAGAGAGAGATAGACAAGAAGAAAAAGAACAACAATATCAACAACTTAGAAAGGAGAGTAACAATGGGTACTACAATACATTCAAGTAATAAGAACATAGGACTTAAAAGAAGTTGGGGAGGTGGTAAAGACCAATACAGAGGAGTTACTGTTAGCATCTATCCAAGAAGAAACAAATTTAATTTTAGATACAAGTCTGGTAAACGCAGACACGAATTTGAAGATATATTTTTAGATGAAGGTATAAGAATAAATAGAATACAAGCGAAGTTTCTTGTTGAGTTATTGCGTAAACAAACAATAAGAAAGAAGTTAGCTAATGACCTTGAGAAATTTGCTAAAGGTATTGAAGAAGAAGAATATTATGATTGGCATAGTTAATAAAGGAGAAAATAATGTTTGACACAACTAAAGATTTGCGTAGAGTAATAATAGATACACAACAAAGGGAAAAACTAGTGAACGATTACAGATATAAAAGACAACACAATGGTGCAGATATACAATGGTGGCAGATACTATGTGGTTTAATATGTTTAGCACTCATTAGTTTATTAGGAATGTGGGGAATATTAATAATCAATGGAGTATGTTATGTCTAATGGATATATATTTTACGAAGACAATGACAAAGTAGGAATTGTCACATTCAGTTCTAACAATAGCAAGACAGGTGATATGCCACAGACTTGGATACTTGTTAAAGATATTAATCCTATTGAAGCAGTCAACACAGGTGCAGACAAACTTATCTGTGGCGATTGTAAACACAGAGGTACAGTTGTATCAGTAGATGAGAAAAGAGATAAGAAGTCTTATTCTGTGCGTAATGGACTGAAGACAATCAACAAGCAGAGAAAGTGTTATGTAAAATTATTTCAAGCACCTTACATAGTGTGGAAGTCTTACAAGAAAGGTAACTACAAAAAGATTAGTTTACAAAAACTATCCAAGTTACTTGCATTTAGATTTGTAAGAGTAGGTAGCTATGGCGACCCTGCAGTTATACCTAGTGAAGTGTGGGATAAGATGTTAAGTAGAACACTAGGTAACACAGGTTACACACACCAATGGCAGAAGTGTGATAGTACAAATTCTAGATTCAACATGGCAAGTGTTGATTCGTTAGAAGAGAAACGACAGGCAAACAAGCTAGGGTACAGAACCTTTAGAACCAGACTAGCTAGTGAACCTATCGAACCAGACGAGGTAGTATGCTTGTCTGATAAGAAGGCAAGAGAAGGTAAGAAGTTAGTATCTTGTGCAGACTGTATGATGTGTAGTGGAACAAGTAGTAAAGTTAAGAAAAACATTACCATTATTATTCATTAACCATAATAAGGAGAACAAAGTGAACTATAAACTTTATAAAGAACTAGAAATCACTATTAATGAGTGGTGGGATTCTTTACCAGATGCAGTACAAGAAGCACTCAATAGAGTGTATGATAAATATTATGATAAATATGAGGAGAATATAAATGACAAAAGCATTTAAAAAGGTAGGAGATATAAGTGAGCATAGTGCTTATCAAGTTAGACATTCGCATGGCGACCCTATGGATTTAGCTTGGAAGTCTATAGAATTTATATCTAATGAAGTAGAAGGTGCAGAAGAAGAAGCAGAAATATTATTAAACACTTGGTACAACATAGCAAAAGCAAGGAGGACATAATGGTAACTAAAATAAACTTACAAGTATTTAGCGATAGAAATGTTGCAGTATCTTGTGAAAGAACTACACAAAGATATGGTGACAGTAAGTATCATTACAACAAAGGTTACATCAATACTCTTATAAAGAATGGTAGAGATTCTGATGGAACATTTGCAAAACCAAAGGAGAAATAATATGAAAGTTTCAGAACTAAAAAAAGATGATATAATTTTATCTAAACAATTAGGTGTGCCTATAAAAGGTAAGATTATGGAAAGTCCAATACAAGGAAAAGGTGTTAAGAAAACTATATTAATATATGCTTATGGCGAAGATATAGGTATGTTCAATGAGCATGGTAGTATATACACTACAGATATATTAAAAGTAAAAAGAAAAGATAACTGGATTGATGTGGAGGTTTAATAATGGGTGAAGTTATAAAAGGTTTGTTTAAACCTAAACAAAAGAATTTGAGTAAATTTTTCTACAACACATTAGTGAATGTATTAAAGTTCTCAGATGAAGAAGCTAAAGTGCTTATGAATAAATATGGGTACGATAGTAAAGATGCAGATAAAAGTTAAGTTAAAAGAGAAGTTATATTTTACGCTATGTTGCGTAATTTATAGCTTCTCAAAAAATAACTTGACACACTTTTATAAGTATGTATAATCTATATAGAAATGAGAGGATAATATGATAGAAGAAGAAACATTAACAAAAGAAGAAAAACAAAAGCTAAGAGATAATCCTAGAACTTGGAGAGTCTACATAGATAAGACAGTTACTGAAGAGTTTGTTGTTCAAGGTTATACTAAAGATGAAGCTGAAGAGATAGCAAGAAATAAATCAGAGAGCTATAGTAAACCAGATGGTTCAGAAGTAGAAGATGTATCTATTAGAGATAGTGAACTTGATAGATGCACTTATATTGAAGAAGAAATAGAATATTTAGAGGAGGTAAAACATAAATGAGTAACTTACAAAATGAACAATGTATGGAAGATGCTTTTGAAGAGATAGTAGAAGATAATATTAGTAAGAGAGATTTAGTTGGTGTACTAGAAGTAACATTACAAAGATTATTTATAGAAATAAAAGCTGAAGAGTCTGATAAATTAGTTAGGTCTTTTAGTATGTATTTACATAAGTTTATAACAAAGAAAGTTAAAGAAGTAGATGACAAAGCAAGAGATAAAGCAAAACATTTTTGTGAAAAGAACAAAGACTTTTGGATTAAAGGGGATTAATATGAACAAAGAAAAAGAATTAAAAAAACAGTTAGTAGATTTAGCTAACGAATATGAATATACTGTTTCTGTAGGTTCACTACGAACAGAACAAGAAATACATTCTGATATTCAGAAAGTATGCAACAAACTTGGTTGGTCTATTGAGCAAGGACACGAGTATGTTGATTTTTTAGAAGAACGATATTAACCATAACAAAGGAGAGGATAATGGCGACCAGAGTATTAATATTAAAAGCTACATCTGATAAAATGTTAGATGATATATTTAGAAAGAAACCTACTTTCAAAGAAATATATCCTAAGATAGATGCAGATACTATTCAGATAGTAAAAGGTGTTATTGAGATAGACACAAATCGAGGTGTAAAGAAAAGAACTGTAGAGATGTGGGTAGATGAAGAAGCTAAACTAAAAGGTAGACCTATGAATAAGAGAGCAACAATGATGTATCAATATTATTGGTATAGAAATAAAAAACAACTTGTTGGAGATACTATCAATGGTACTGTTGCAGTTATTATTCCTAAATATGAACAGTTTGAGGTAGAAGCATTATGAAAAAATATAAATGGATAGTATGGGTAGGAGGAGTAGATGAATACTTTGATACCTATTGGTCAGCAAGACATTATGCTGAAAATATGATGTTAAAAGGTTATGATGATGTAATTTTAGAGGAGAACAAATGAAAAAATATATACACATAAACCAACACGTAATTAAATCTAATCACAAACATAACAAACGAGAACCTGTGATTACTGTGAAGACATACAAGAGTAATACATATGGACATCAAGTACATATTCTTGGAGAGTGTAAGGTTGTGTATAGTCCAGACAAACCTCTGTCTTGTGGTGCTAAAGTATGGATAGAAACAGATGCAGAGGTAATAGTAATTCCTGATTTTGCTGATGTGAAAGAAGGATAAACACTTAGGTAGAGGGTGTATAAATATTTCAGACTACCTGCTTGACAGAAGTGTGTCCAACCTGAGTAGGTTGTTAAACTGCTCACACATATAAGGAGAAACAAATGAAGCTACGACAACAACAGATAACTAGAATGGAAACTATACTAAACAGTATAGAAGAAAAAATAGAACAAATGGAACAACAAGACTATATTACTTTTGACTTAGAGAAAGACTTGCGTAGCTTACAAGCTATGCTTGATGACTTGAGAGAGGAGATTGAGAATGAGTAAAAGATTTAAACAAGTAAATGTACAACACTTTGCCACACTTGTGCAAGACATAGATGTGTCCAAGTATACTCAGAAAGAATACGTAGATATTGTAGAGGAAATATATATGAGTATATTTAGACACAATACAAATGGGGACTATGTCATACCTACTATGCCTAACGAAGAGGGTAATTGGAAGGTGCATAAATCTTCTGCAACTAAAGAAGAAGTAATGGAATTAATTAAGGAAGGAAAAGTTATATGGGACAAGAACGTAATCTAACACCAAGACAACATTGGGAACTGCATCAAGGACTGTGGGATATGCTAGGTTGTGATATGCAAGTATATAAACAAGATTCTAATAGAATAATATATATTGACAAGAATAGTAAATGGGCATATAAATATGAGAATGGAGTTATAGAAAGAAAACTACAAACAAATCCTGATAGGAGATATTTATGAGTTATAGAATAAAAATTATATTAGAATGTGAAGAAAAACCTACATCAAAAGATGTTATTGATTATATTAATGAACTTGGAGAGGATATAGATTTTGAGATAGAGGAGGATAAAGATGCCAACAAAAAAAATTAAAAAGGAACCTAAGAAGAATACTTGGGTATACATCTATGGAGATGAGATGCTAGAGATATGGGAGCATTTTGGAATTGACTTTCCTAATCCTGATGATAGAATGAAATTAAAGTTTGTTAAATATGAAACAAAGGAAATGCAAGATGGCTAAGTTCATCATATACGCACAAAAAGTTTTGCACTATAAAAAAGAAATAAATTCTAAAGATAGAGATAGTGCAGAAGATAGAGGTCGCACTTATGAAGCAGATAACAATCCAGAAAGATTGTTTACACATAATGGCGAGGAGTTTTACATAACTAGTATAGAGGAGAGTGAAGATGAGTAGAGAAAAGATTGAAGAAATATATAGAGAACTAATAGGGGAAAATGGTCTAGAGAGATATACACATAAAGAGATTATAGAGTATATCAAAAGACTAAAAGATATAGAGGAGAAATATTATGACAGTAAGGAAACTTAATGATGAGGGTCAGATAGATTTAGCAAGAGAATATATTATTGATATGTTCGAAGAGTTAAAAGATAGAGTATCTGTACCTAATATGATAATGGCTATGCAAATGCAAACAGCAGACCTTGCATATGATACTGCACCTAGTCATAATGTAGCTACAAGTATGTTGCTAGAAGTTATTAATATGAAACTTAGAATGGAAACAGAAAAGGAGTTTGCAGATGAGTAAATATACATATGTTGTAGAGGAATGGTCTACTGATTCTAGAAGGTATACAGTAAAGTCAGATAGAAAGCTAACTGAAAATGAATTAAAAGATGCTTATATGGAATTAGGTATACCAGAACAAGGAACTTATGATACTTTTGACGAGTTACCTTATGATGGTAAAGAGGTAAACTATACAGTCTACTATGATGGCACAGATTATGGAGAAGATTCACAAATGGAAATAGTGCAAGGAAGTGAGGACTTAGCAGATGATTAAATATATTATATACACACAAAAGAACTGCGAGTATTGTGCCAAAGCAAAGGCATTACTAGATGAAGCAGGAGAAGTATACGAAGAAAGAGTGTTAGATAATCTACCTAAGATAAAAAGATTTAGAGAAGCAGGACATAAGACTGTGCCACAAATCTTTCTACACATAGGTGGGTTTACAGAACTAGAAGAGTTTATGTTTCCACCAGAGATAGAGTTTGACCCAGACATAAAGCTTGTAGAAGAAACAAAACCTACTGCAAAAATAATACCATTAGTAGGTGCTATATCAGGAGAGAAAGATGAGTAAATATAAAGTAGAAATAGAAATTGAATTTGATAAAAGACCTTCAAAGAAAGTTGTGTTAAACAGTTTGTTTGATATGTTAAGGGACAACAAAGTTCAATATAAATTATATAAGTATGACAATAGGTTATACCATTTTGTTAAAAGGAGTAATTAATTATGATAAACATAAATAAAGAGATGCTGCAGATATTTATAAGTATTTTAGTATGGTATTTTCTGTGTTTTATTGTACCTTATGTTGGGTATTGACTACATGAGAAATCTAATGTATAATAAAAATAATATGAGAAAAGATATGTATGTTTTAGCTTTACCTTATCCTAATAATATAGAATTACCTGACATTTTAGAAGAAGAAGATGGTAAAGTTATGTATTTTAAAAATAAACGAGAAGCAAAAGTTTTTATGCAAGAACTTTATGATGAAAGAGGAATAATATTAAAACCCTTTGTAGATGATTGGGTTCAAATAATGACAGTACAATGAGTGAAATAGAAATATTAAAAAAAAATATTAGAGATTTACAGGAACAACTTCGTTATGCTTATATAAGGATTAAACAGTTACAAGAAGAGTTGGATAAAAATAAACCTAATAAAGGACTATATAATCCAGATGCAAGTCATATTAAAGATGAGTAAAGACAGGGAAAGAAGATTAAAAGCTACAGGTAAGTGGTTTCAAAAAAGTAAAGAAAAAAAATTATGGGTCAATCATATTTTTCCTATAATTTTATTTATTAGTTTTTTATTTTATTTAATTTCATTATAAGAGAAGAAAGATGAATTTGTTAAAACAAGAAATGAAAGAGTTAGTTAAAGAAAGATACTATGAATATCTAGAAGAAGGCTATGAACCTTTTGAAGCTATGGAGTTAGCTAAAAAAGATATAGAAGAAAGAGCAGAATCTGATATAGGTGCATACAAAAGATTATATGATAGTTCTTTTGATATTGACTAAATACATTTTATAATATAAGATAGGGGAATTATGGAAAAAAGATGGCTAGACAGGGGTGCTTGTCCTAAATGTGGTTCAAGTGATGGGAATGTTAAACATTCTGAAGGTTACAGTTATTGTTTTTCCTGTAACACTAGATTTGGAGAGAATATGCAACAAGAAAAAGTAGTGCCTATGCCTACAGAAAGTTCTATAAAAACTGTAGGTACAACAGGTGCATTAACAGAAAGAAATATTAGCAAAGAAACTGCACAGAAATATAATACAAGTGTAAAAGTAAATGGTAATATGAATACACACCACATTTATAAATACTACAATGAGAGTGGTGCTAACATAGGAAACAAAGTAAGAGATGTTGCCACTAAGAATATGTGGGTAGAAGGAAACATAACTGAAGCTACTTTGTTTGGACAGAATTTGTTTACAGGTGGTGGTAAATATATTACTATAACTGAAGGTGAAGTAGATGCTATGTCTGCCTATGAATTATTAGGTAGTAAATGGGCATGTGTATCTGTAAAAACAGGTGCAGGTTCAGCACTAAGAGATTGTAAAAAAGCATTTGAATATTTAGATAGTTTTCAAAATATAGTTATATCCTTTGATATGGACAAACAAGGCAGAGAAGCTAGTGAGAAAGTAGCACAGTTATTTAGTCCTAACAAATGTAAGATTATGAACATGGAATTTAAAGATGCTAATGAATATTTAAAGATGGGTAAGAGAGAAAAGTTTTCACAAGCATGGTGGAACGCACAATCATATACACCTGCAGGTATTGTAAATCTTAGTAGTCTACGTTCAAAATTATTTGAAGAAGATTATTGTGAGACAGTTCCTTATCCTTGGCATAAGTTAAATGATAAGACTTATGGTATGAGAACAGGTGAGTTAATTACATTTACGTCTGGTGCAGGTATGGGTAAGTCTTCTATTATGAGAGAGATGATGCATCATTTACTTAAAAATACAAATCACAATATAGGTATACTAGCACTAGAAGAAAATACAAAGAATACAGTATTTAATATTATGTCAGTTGAAGCCAATGCTAGATTATATATTAATGAAGTTCGTAAAAACTATAGTGAAGAACAAATATTAGAATGGTTTGATAAGACCATTGGTACAAATAGGTTTCATGCTTTTGACCACTTTGGCTCTATAGATAATGATGAGATATTATCTAGAGTTAGATACATGGCACAAGCATTAGAATGTAAATGGATTTTTATAGACCATTTATCTATCCTTGTATCTGGACAAGATGAAGGAGATGAGAGAAAGTCCATTGATGTATTGATGACTAAGCTGCGAAGTCTTGTAGAACAAACAGGTATTGGTATGTTATTAGTATCTCACTTGCGTAGACCTGCAGGAGATAGAGGACACGAAGATGGTAAAGAGATTACACTTTCACATTTACGTGGTAGTGCGAGTATTGCTCATCTATCTGATGGTGTAATTGGATTAGAAAGAAATCAGCAAGATACTGATGACGTAAAAGCTAATACAACAACACTAAGAATATTAAAGAATAGATACACAGGAGATACAGGTATAGCTACACATCTACATTATAACAAAGAGACAGGTCGTATGAAAGAGATTGACAATCCTTACGAAGTAGACTATAATGCAGAAAATAATACAGAAGAGGTGCCTTTCTAATGAGATGTTATAATTGTGGAACAGAACTAATATGGGGTGGAGACCATGACTGTGAAGATGATGAAGACCATGCTATTGTTACCAATTTATCTTGTCCTAATTGTGATGCTTTTCATTTAGTATATTGGGGTCACAAAGAAAAAGAAGATAAACCAAGTTGGGAAGAAGGACACAAAGAATGGTTAAAAGCAAAATAGTTTATAAACCAAGAGAGTTAACATTTAAGGAAAAAAGAATGATAGTAAAAGCACACAAAGTTTTATTTAGTGATGATAAAGAACCAGAAATGTGGGAGCATTATTGTGAAGAAGAAGAAACTGAAATGGCAGTAGGAAAAGGTGAGCCTTGTAATTGGTGTGGAAAAGAGGAGAAAGATTGTGAAAGTTGTTCTTGATATAGAAACAGACGAACTAAATGCTAGTGTAGTTAATTGTATTGTAGCTAAAAATATGGATACAAATGTATATACAGTATTTGACCCAAGTAATATGTATTCATTTAAGAATTGGTCTAAAAATATTGACCAATATATTATGCACAATGGTTTATCTTTTGATGCTCCTGTTCTTAATAGATTGTTAGGCACAAATATTAAACCATCACAAGTATTAGATACATTAATATTATCACAGTTATTTAATCCTATGCGAGATGGTGGTCATGGACTAGGAGCATGGGGAGATAGATTTAAATTTCCTAAAGGTTCTATAGAAAACTTTGCTCATTACACACACGAGTTACGAAAGTATTGTCAACAAGATGTAGATATAACACATAAGTTATATAATCATTTAAAGACAGAGGGTAAAGGTTTTTCTAAGTCTTCTATTCATATGGAGCATCAAGTAAGAGTTATCATAGACCAACAAGAAAAGAATGGTTTTTATCTTGATGTAAAGAAAGCTATGTGTTTACACAATACTTTACTAGATGAAGCTAATGATTTAGAAAAATGGGGTCGCATACATTTTGACCCAACAAGAAAAGATTTAAAAACAAAAACAAAATATATACCTTTCAATATAGGTTCACGACAACAGATAGCTGATAGACTTATGGAGATAGGTTGGAAACCAAAGAAACATACAGATAAAGGTAATGTAATTGTTAATGAAGAAGTATTAGATGGTATTGATTTACCAGAAGCTAAAAAGATTTCTAGGTACTTGTTACTTCAGAAAAGAATAGCACAAATCAAGTCATGGATAGATGCATGTGATGATAAAGATGGTAGAGTACATGGTCGAGTACATACCTTAAAAACCATAACTGGTCGTATGGCACATCACAGTCCTAACATGGCTCAGATTCCTGCTGTTCGTTCTCCTTATGGGAAAGAGTGTAGAGATTGTTGGACAGTCGAGAATCCCTACACTCACTCTATTGTAGGAACAGATGCTAGTGGATTAGAATTACGTTGTTTAGCACATTTAATGAATGATGCTAATTTTACTGAAGAAGTTTTAAATGGAGATATACATACTGCGAATATGAGAATGGCAGGTATATCAGACAGAGACCAAGCTAAAACATTTATCTATGCTTTTATGTATGGTGCAGGTGCTAATAAGATAGGTAAAATAGTAGGTAAAGGTGCTAAAGAGGGACAAGAACTTATAAATAGATTTTTATCTAACATGCCTGCATTAAAAAGAGTTAGAGATAGTGTAACAAACTCAGCATCAAAAGGTAAGATAAGAGGTATTGATGGTAGATTATTACATGTACGTTCTCCACATGCTGCATTAAATACTTTATTACAAGGAGCAGGTGCAGTTGTATGTAAGTTGTGGTTAATTAATATGAATAAAAGAATACAAGCATCTGGAGTAGATGCTAAGTTAGTTGCTTCAATACATGATGAATATCAATATGAAGTTTCTAAAAAAGATGTACAGAAATTTGGTAGTATTACCAAAGATGCAATGAAGGATACAGAACAACAGTTGCAAATGAAATGTCCATTAGACAATGAATGGAAGGAAGGTACAACATGGGCACAAACACATTAGTCAAAGAATTTGTGGGTAGAAAAGACCACAAAGACTATATTAAACGTGGTACTGCAGCAGAAAATTTACTTGTAGAAGAAGGTTTACAAAGAGGATATACTGTAAAACCTTCTTCAGAAAAACAAAATATGTATGACCACATTGATTTAATTTTAACGAAAGGAGATAAAAAATTTACAGTAGATGTAAAAGCTAGAAGAACAGGAACAGATAAGTCAAAAGGATTTGATGACTTATGGACTGTAGTGGAGTTCAAAAATACTATGGGTGATTCAGGTTGGTTATATAGTAAATCTGACTACATTGTTTTTGAACGTAAAGAAGACTTTGTATTTGCAGATACTAAACAACTTAGAGATATGTGTGAAAGTATTGTTGACGTAACGAAGAGAGTTGCTTCATTTAAAAATGCAAATTATAAGGTTTGGGGTAGGAGTTATCAAGGTAAGAAAGATTTAATATCAAGAATAGAAATGTCTAAAGTTATTGCATTAGATAAGACATTTATTTGGTTAAAAAATCTTGACAATAATGAATAACTCTGATATACTTTTATTTTTAGAAAGGAAAAATACTATGAGTGTATTAAAAGGAAATGCTTATTGGGCGAGCATAACAAGCCCTAACACAACATTTGATTCTGATGGTGTGTGGACTATTGACGTGGGTAATCTTGATGCAAAGAACAAAAAGATGGCTCAAGAAGATGGTCTTAATGTTAAGAATAAAGGTGATGACAGAGGAGACTTTGTTACTATCAAAAGAAAAGTTAAGAACAAACGTGGTGATTTAAACAAAGCACCAGAGGTTGTAGATGCACAGAAAAGAGCTATGATTAATACTTTAATTGGTAATGGCTCAGAAGTTAATGTGTTGTATTCTACATATGACTGGGAGTTTGGTGGTAAGTCTGGAGTGTCTGCTGATTTAAGGGCAGTACAGGTTACTAACTTAATTCCTTACAATGCAGATGCAGATGCTGATAACGCATTTGATGTTGTGCCTGATGGTTTTGTTTCTAATGAAGATACAGATGCAAGGTTTGCTTCTTAACTAAGAAAGGACATGGGGAGTTCTGGCAAAAACCAACGTACAGTAATCAGCTTGGTCTCCCCATTTTAACTACATGAAGACAATAGATACATTAGTAGAAGATATATATAACTTATTTGAGCCAAGTATTATTAATAAAATAAGTGAAGAAGATTTAGAAAAACATTTAAAAGAGTTTACAAAAAGTGTAACTAACAATATTAAAATTGTTTTAAATGAACAACCTAAAAAGAAGAGAAAATTATCTTTGTCTTCGATAGGTAAACCAACAAGACAGTTATGGTATGACAAACATTCCAATTCAGAAGCTAGACCTTTAGCTCCATCAACAAGAATTAAATTTTTATATGGACATATCTTAGAAGATTTACTTATACTTTTATCTAGAGTAGCAGGACATACAGTTACAGAAGAACAAAAGCAAGTAGAAGTAGAAGGTATTAAAGGACATCAAGATTGTAAAATAGATGGTGTGTTAGTAGATTGTAAGAGTGCTAGTGGTTTTGCATTTAAAAAGTTTGCTAACAATAGACTAGCTGATGATGACCCTTTTGGATATATAGCACAAATATCTGCATACTCTGAGGGTAATGGTGTGAATGAAGCATACTTCTTAGCGATAGATAAACAACATGGTAACATTGCACTAACTAGAGTGCATGATATGGAGATGATAAATGCAAAAGAAAGAGTACAGTATCTCAAAGGTGCTTTGGAATCTAAAACAATTCCTGATAGATGTTATAGTGATATTCCTGAAGGTGTTTCTGGGAATAGGAAGCTTGCTATTGGTTGTGTTTTTTGTCCTCATAAAAGAGAGTGTTGGTCTGATGCTAACAATGGTCAAGGACTTCGTGCTTTCAAGTATGAAAAAGGTCCAACATATTTTACAAAAATTGCAAAAGAACCTAGAGTAGAAGAAATACTAGAATGGTAAATAGTCATTGGGTTTGGTATAATAGTGGTAAACCTTTTATACCTAATGAAGATAAGTTTGGTTTTGTTTATATAATAACTAATACTAAAAATAAAAAAGCTTATGTTGGTTGTAAACAATATTATTCTATGGGCAAAAAGAAAACAAAACATAAGTGGGAAACATATACAGGGTCATCAAAATATCTTAATAAAGATATAGAAAAGATAGGTAAAAAGTATTTTATATTTGAAGTAATTGCAGAATATAAAAATAAAAGAAGTCTTCGTTATTATGAAGCACATTATCAAATGAAATGGAATGTTCTTACTGCTACATTGGAAGGTAGTGATGAACAAGCATTTTATAATTCATATGTAGGTGGTAAATGGTATAGACCTATTGAAAGTTATAAGCCTGTCACAGAAGAAATTAAAAAACAAATAAGTAATACTTTGAAAGATTATTTTTCATCAGAAGAGGTTAGAGATAGAGCAAGTAACTCTAATAATCATTTAAAAAAACCTGTTAGATGTACAAAAGAAAATGGAGATGTTGTTATATTTAATGGGTCAAGAGAAATAGTAAAAGCAGGTTATGATGATTCTATTATTCATAAGTTAGCTAAAGGTGGTAAACAAACAAGAAAAGATAGACCTAATGGTAAAGGATATACTATTAGAAAAAAACATAAAGATATTATTAAAGTAGAATTTATATAAGGAAAAAACATGGCAATAAAAACACATATATTAGAAGCAGTTATGTCTCACTACACAGCAGAGAGAGATAAAGCTTTAGCAAATATTAAGATACATCTTAACAATCCTGTAGGTGTAGGTGAACATCCTAAGATTGTAGAAGATGTTATTGAGTTAGTACATAAAGCATCTGAAGCAAAAGATGCAATAGATATGTTGCATGACATAGTAAATAATGAAAAAGACAATTGATATATTTTTAGATGTAGAATTTAACAAGAAAGAATCTCCTGAAAGAGGTTTGTTTTTATCAGTTATACTGCAAGCTTTATTAGATGCTACAAGTAAAAAAAGTAAAGTAAATAAAGATAGAGCTATATCATGGTTTTTTTGTAGTGTTGGTGTTACATGTGATAACTTTGAGCAGATTTGTCAACATGCAGGATTAAGTCCTTCATATACAAGAAGTTTTGCATATAAAGTTATTCATTCACCAGATATAAAATATGTTAGACAAAGAATAAAAAAGATGTTATAATATGGAATTTAATTTATTAACATGTTTTATTATAGGAATATTATTAGGTATGTTTATTGTTTTAATAGCACACTTTTTAACTAAATTATAGGAGAGGATTATGGGATTAATGGATAAGGCTATTGCAGATACAGTCAAAAGTAAAAAAGATTTTAAAAAGATAAACTTAGAAAAAGAAGCTAGATTAGCTACAGAAAGACAAGTAGGTGGAGACCATTACAAATCATGTAAGATACAACCTGTTGATTATATTGTAGAAAATAATCTTACTTTTCTTGAAGGTAATGTAGTAAAATATATTACAAGACATAGAAGAAAAGGTGAAGGAGCTAGTGATATAGAAAAAGTTATACATTATTGTGAATTAATATTGGAGAAAGATTATGGCAGGAAATAATTATTTACCAACAGAGTATCAAACATTTATACATGCATCTAGATATGCACGTTGGTTACCTGATGAAGGTAGAAGAGAGACATGGATAGAAACAGTATCTAGGTTTAGTAATTTTATGCAAGGTCATTTAGATAAAAACTTAGGTGTAGTATTACCTCCTGAAGTATGGAGAAGAATAGAAGATAGTATTATAGGATTATCTGTTATGCCTTCTATGAGAGCATTAATGACAGCAGGTGCTGCATTAGAAAGAGAAAATATAGCAGGATATAATTGTTCTTACATACCTATTGATAATCCAAAAGCATTTGATGAAGTATTATACATACTTATGAATGGTACAGGTGTAGGTTTCTCTGTTGAGAGACAATACATAGATAAGCTACCTACTATACCAGATAGAGAGTTTGAAAAAACAGATGATGTTGTTTCTGTTAATGATTCAAAAGAAGGTTGGGCAAGAGCATTTAAAGATTTAATATCTTATTTATATACATGTAGAATACCTAAAATAAATATAAGCAAGGTTAGACCTGCAGGTGCTAGATTAAAAACATTTGGTGGTAGAGCAAGTGGTCCTCAACCTTTAGTTAACTTGTTTGATTTTACTATTGATAAGTTTAAAAATGCTAAAGGTAGAAAATTATCTTCTATGGAATGTCATGATATTGTTTGTAAAACAGGTGAAGTTGTGGTTGTTGGTGGTGTGCGTAGGTCAGCTCTTATATCTCTGTCTAACTTATCAGACCAGAGATTAAGAGTTGCTAAGTCTGGTGCATGGTGGGAAACTAATCCAGAAAGAGCATTAGCTAATAACTCTGTAGCATACACAGAGAAACCAGATGCAGGTATATTTATGAAAGAATGGTTGGCATTATATGAAAGTAAATCTGGTGAACGTGGTATATTTAATAGAAAGTCTGCTCAAGAAAAAGCTAGAGAGAATGGTAGACGTAATGCTGATTGGGATTTTGGTACTAATCCTTGTAGTGAAATTATATTAAGACCTAATCAATTCTGTAATCTTACAGAGGTAGTAGTAAGACCATTAGATACAGAAGAATCACTACATGATAAAATAGAAGTAGCTACTATATTAGGAACAATACAAGCTACACTTACAGACTTTGGTTATTTAAGAAAGAGATGGCAAACTAATACAGAAGAAGAAAGATTACTAGGTGTATCTCTTACAGGTATTATGGATAATAGTTTACTATCTAGAATGAGAACTCAATTACCAGATGTTTTAGCAAAGATGAGACACAAAGCTGTACTAACTAATGAAGAGTGGTCAAAGAAGTTAGGTATACCACAGTCAACAGCTATTACTTGTGTTAAACCTTCTGGTACAGTTAGTCAATTAGTTGATAGTGCTAGTGGCATACATGCTAGACATAATCCTTATTACATTAGAACAGTAAGAGGAGATAAAAAAGACCCATTAACACAGTTTATGGCAGACCAAGGCATACCTTGTGAAGATGATGTGATGCAACCTAATAACTCTGTTTTTTCTTTTCCTATGAAAGCAGACTCTAGTGCTATATTTAGATATACTATGACTGCTATTGAACAATTAGAGATATGGAAGTGTTATGCACAACATTGGTGTGAACATAAACCATCAGTAACTATATCTGTTAAAGAACATGAATGGATTAATGTAGGTAATTGGTGTTGGGATAATTTTGATACACTATCTGGTATATCATTTTTACCTTTTTCAGACCATACATATCAGCAAGCACCTTATCAAGATATAGATGAAGTACAATACAATGATTTACAATCTAAGATGCCAAAGGATATTGATTGGAGTAAGTTACAAGATTATGAAAAAGAAGATAATACAAGGGGTTCACAAGAGTTAGCATGTAAAGCAGGTTCTTGTGAGTTAGTTGATATATAATGCTAGATTATATTGTAATAGTAATATGTATAGCATTAATATTAAATATATTATATGCATAAAAAGTTCTTGACTTTCATATATTTATACTGTATAATTACATAAATGAGTGCCAGAAATGGACTCTTTTTTTAACTTGCTTATTTAAGGAGATAAATATATGTTTGAAGTAGATACATTTTCAAGACAAGCTATTGGCTTTGATAGATTGTTTGATGTAATGAACAACATAAGAGGGAAAGATGTAAACTATCCACCTTATGATATTATAAAAAAAGATGAAGAAACTTTTATTATAGAGTTTGCTTTGTCAGGATTTAGTAAAGATGATTTAAATATTACTGTAAAAGAAAATCATCTTACTATAGAAGGTGATTATATAAGAGGAGAAGATTTAGAATACTTGCATAAAGGTATTGCTAAAAGGTCTTTTACTAGGGACTTTGTTCTAGCAGACACGTTAAACGTTGAAGACGTTACATTCAGCGAAGGTATATTAAGAGTAGTTCTTAAACAAATTGTACCTGAAGAACAAAAACCAAAAAAGATTAAAATAAATTAAAGTTAATTAGAGGAGCTGTAAAAGGCTCCTCATTTTTTTTTTGGAGAAGAAATGCACGTGCTATTAAAGAATCAAATGGTAAACACAGTTTACGTAGGGTATGACCCTAAAGAACATACTGCTTATGAGGTATTAAAATTTTCATTAGAAAGAATATCCACTAAACCTGTTAGAGTTATACCTTTGAGAAGAGATATACTTACAAAGATAGGTATATATACTAGAAAACATAATAGTATAGGTGGTCAAGATTATGACGAGATAGATGGTAAACCTTTTTCTACACAGTTTAGTTTTAGTAGGTTTTTAATACCTGCATTAAATATGTATGAAGGTTTAGCTTTATATATGGATTCTGATATGTATGTAAGGTCAGATATATCAGAGCTATTTGATATGTGTAAAGATAATTACTATGCTATACATGTAGTTAAACATAAATATGAACCTACTAATAAAACTAAAATGGATGGTAAAGAGCAACATGTATATCCTAGAAAAAATTGGTCTAGTTTAATTATGTTTAATTGTGGTCATGAGTTAAATCAAAAACTTACACCACAAGAGGTAAATACTAAATCAGGTAGATGGTTACATACATTTAGTTGGTTACCAGAAAAAGAAGCAGATATAGGTACAATACCAGAAGAATGGAATTGGTTAGATAATCATTCACCTGCTAATTTAAATGCAAAGAATGTTCATTTTACTACAGGTGGTCCTTGGTTTAAAGATTGGGGTTCTAAAAGAGATATAGATAATAAGTATGCTATAGAGTGGAGTAATGATGCACAATGGCTACAAATGCAAGGTATATTAAATGTTAATGAGGATTACATGATATGAAGATAAATTTTGTTACATGTTTTAATGAAGACTTATACAATAAGTTTGGCACTTTATTATTTAAATCTGTTTATGAAAACTGGGAGCCTACTTTAAAAGTAAAAGCTTACTATCATAATTTTCCTGCTGATAAATATTCATTAGAAAAACATATTGATTATACAAATCTTGAAGAACATAGAAAATATAAAAGATTTGTAAAAGAAAATGCTGTTCATAATGGTACAGAAGATGGACAGATACCTTACAATGATAAACTTGATGCTATTAAATGGTCACATAAAATGTTTGCTTTAACTGACCATGCTTTTACATTAGCAGAAAAAGATAAAGAACCAGGTTGGCTAGTGTGGATTGATGTTGATTCATATGCTACCAAAAGATTAACACAAAAAGATTTAGAAAAGATATTAACTGATAATGTAGATATAGTACATACAGGTAATCATTCTTTTATTGCTTTTAATTTAAATAAAAAACCACCACTAGATTTACTATGGGATTTAAGAAGAACCTATATGAATGGTGAGGTTATACAATACAGAGAATGGACAGATAGTTTTATTCTTGAAAGACTTTTGAATATATACAAAGCACATGGTTTAAAAATAAAAGATGCTAGAGATATTATACCTAGTTATGTAATACATATGGCAGGAGCATCTAGTTCTAATATATTACCACTTAGAGATTCTAAAGGTAATCGTGTGTTTGAGTTATCAAAAGATAAAGTATCACAAGATATTAGACCTGCTAGATATGAAAGAAACGCAGAGCTTATAAGACATTTTAAACCTAAAACTATATTAGAAACAGGTACATGGAATGGTGGTCGTGCTATTGAGATGGCATTAGCTGCTTTTGAAAACACAGATAAAGTAGAATACTATGGTTTTGATTTGTTTGAAGATGCTACAATAGAGACAGATAAAGAAGAGTTTAATGTTAAAGCACATAATACTTTAGAAGCTGTAGAAAAAAGATTAAAAGATTTTGCTAAAAAAATGAAAGAAAAAAATAAAACATTTAATTTTGTTTTAACTAAAGGTAATACAAGAGAAACATTAAAAGCTGAAAACTTATTTAATTTTTTACCAGATATTGATTATGCTTTCATAGGTGGTGGTGATAGTATAGCTACAAAACAAAGTGATTATGATTGTTTAAAACATATACCTGTTATTGTATTAGATAATTACTTCTCTAAAGATAAAGATGGTAACACAGTTAAACCAGAATATTGTGGAACAAATAAAGTAAAAGATAATTTATCTAAAACTATTAAGAATAATATTATACCTAGTGAAGATAAAGTTAGAGATGGTGGTAATACACACTTATTATTAATAGTAAACGATAGTAAATTACCATCTCCACCTAGACATTTATTTAGTGTACCTATTAAGGTAAATCCTAGAGATTGTGTACCTAAAGATTACATAAGAACTAATATTAAAACTAATTTTAAACTAATAGATAGATGGTTAGGTAAGTTTCCTATGCATGATACAAAATGTATTATAGTATCAGGTGGTCCTTATACAGATTATGCAGAGTTACATGCATTAATTAAGGCTAATCCTACAGCAAAGATAGTAGCTGTTAAACATTCTTATCCTAAACTATTAGAACATAATATTAAACCTTGGGCATGTGTTGTATTAGACCCTAGACCTATTACAGGTACAAGCACACATGGTGTAATAAGAAAAGATTTATTTAAAAACATAGAACAAAGCACTAAATTTTTTGTAGCTTCTATGACAGACCCTTCTGTTACTAATTATTTAATAGAAAGAAAAGCAGATATATGGGGATGGCATGCATTTACAGAATCACTACGTGACCCTGAAGAACAAAAAAAAGGTATACATAATAACACAGTAACTCTTAATAAAGATTTAGGACTACCTGAAGGTACTACATTAATAACAGGTGGTACATGTGCAGCTATGAGAGCATTAGGTATTATGCATACATTAGGTTTTAGATTCTTTGAGTTGTTTGGTTTTGATTCTAATACTGCAGAACCTACAGAAGAGCAAAAGAAAGAAACAACAGGTGCTGAAGATGAAGAAGCAAGACCAAAGTATTTTAAAGTATCTGTTGGTAAAGAAGAGTTTTGGACTACAGGTGAATTACTTGCTTTAGCTCAAGACTGTGAAAAATATTTTAATGAATCACCTATGGAAATGGATATTAATTTTCATGGTAAAGGAACTTTAGTTTCTGCTTTATGGAAGTTATCTAATAGGTATAAATTAAAACAACAATCTTTTAAGGGAGACTTATAATGCAACCCTCTCAAGATTATTATGACTTAATTGATTCTTATAAAAAATTACATGAACAAGAGGGTAAGTTTAAAGGTATAAGTTTAATACCTCTTGTTCCTACTTTAATGAAGATTGTTAAAGATAATGATTGTAAAACTTTATTAGATTATGGTTGTGGCAAAGCTATACCATATGATAAAGAAAGATGTAGAGAAGTAGATTTAAGAAATCCTATACAAGAATTATGTAGCTTAGAATCATTTGATTTATATGACCCTGCATATGAAAAATATGCAACACTACCTGATAAAAAATATGATATTGTAGTATGTACAGATGTACTAGAACACATAGCAGAACAAGATTTAGATTATGTTTTAACTCAAATATTATCTCGTAGTAATAAAGTAGTATTTTTAAATATTTGTTGTAAGCCTGCTTTAAAACATTTTAAGGAAGGTAAATTTAAAGGTAAGAATGTTCATATATCTTTATTTGAACCTGATTGGTGGGGTCGTAAGATAGGAAATATTTGGAATAATTTTAATCACACAAAAGTATATACAGTATGTAATGCGAAACAAGGAAATCATGTTACATGTATTAAAAAGGAGAAAGAATAATGGCACTAACTGCACTAATAGGACCTGCTAGTAAATTACTTGGTAAGTTCATAAAAGATAAAGATAAACAGATGCAACTAGCTCACGACTTATCTACTATGGCAGAAAAACATGCACAAGAGTTAGCTAAGTCACAAATAGAAGTAAACAAAGAACAAGCAAAACATCCTAGTTTATTTGTTTCTGGAGCTCGCCCTGCAATAATGTGGGTTTGTTGTCTTGGTTTATTATGGCAATTTTTTGTGGGTCCAATATTAACTTGGGCTACAGGTATATGGATGCCTGATGTTATACCTCCACAGCTAGAAGTAGAAGGATTAATTACATTAGTAATGTCACTTTTAGGATTAGGAGCTATGCGTAGTTTTGAAAAATCAAAGAATGTAGCAAGGGATAATTTAAAATGACAACAATAGTTTTTATGATGATGGTTTACTTAGGTAATGTACCAGAAAAAGAAAGAATATTATTCTATGATATTAATAGATGTAAATATTTTGCTAGTAGAATTATGGGACAACCTCCTGAACCTGTTACAGGTAGAAGATATACTGCTATATGTAAACCTGTAAATGTTGATTTAAATAATCCTAATTTAAGAGTATTTTAATGAATATATTTTCATATATATGGTGTAAATTAAGAGAGATAGATTCTATGTATTATGAGGTATTAGCTTATGCAATTATAACTGCATTAGTTATGGGTGGCTTTACTTGGATTATAGGATTATTTGATGCCTAAATTAGAAAATGAAAAGTATGAAGACTTTGCAAATATGGTTGCTGAAACTGGTAATGGTGCATTATCTGCTAGAAGTGTAGGTTATGCAAAAAAACATTCACATATAACTGCAAGTAAGTTATTAAAAATACCAGAAATTAAAGCAAGAGTGGAAGAACTTAAAGAAAGTAAAAAAACTGAAGTTAATTTTAATGTAGATGTTGTTGAAGAATTAGAAAAACAATATGATACTGCTCAAAAAAAACATAATATTCCTGGTGCATTAAAAGCACTAGAATTAATACAAAAGGTTAGAGGAAATAAAAGTTCTAATGAGATAGAAATATCTGTAGAATCTTTAGAAGAAAATATTATAGATTGTTTAAACAGAATATCTACAGAGAAAGTAAAAGAGTTACTTTTAAAAAGTAATCATAGTAAAATTATTTTACAGTTAGAATCAAATATAGAACAGCACCAACAGCACCAAGAAAAAACATTGCAAGAACTCCAAGAATAACATTCTCTATCATTTGAGCTTGTTTTCTTTTAGCTTCTTCTATTGCTTCTTTCTTTTTCTTTCTTATATTTACTTGGATTCTAATTACTTCATTCCAAGCATTTGGTCCATAATTTAAATTAACAAAATTACGAAGTTCGTTCTCCATTTGTTGTGCTTTTTTAAGAGCAGCAAATGATTCTAGAGCTTCCTCTTCAACAGAACCAAAAGACCTACCTTTTGCCTTATTATGACCTTCCTTAACCTGTTGAATAGCACCCATCCATCTGCCAAGGTCTTTGGACATACCTTCAATTTCTTTCCCAACCTGAAATCCTCTCTTAATCGCATTATATGCAGTCGTAGCAACACCAATAGCTGATATAGGGTCCACATCATCTCCTTATTTATAAGACCATATCCAAGGTCTAGGACTTGTTACTGATTTTCTGGGCATAGTATCTATATGTATAAATCTCTTTGCATGCACTCCATTTTGTTTTACACCAATACCTGTAAAACCTAACTCCATAGCTAGTTTTACTATTTCAAAAGCTTTGTGTCCAGAGCATACAACATCAACAGCACAACCTTTTAGATGAGCTGACCTTTTACTACCACCTATAGCTATATTATGTGCTTCACTTCTATAACCAGAGCTAATAGTCATAGGTTGATTTAGTTTTTCTCTTAACTCTATAAGCTTGTCCATGAACTTTTCATCCATGTGTATTTCTCCTGTACCTTGACATCTTAATTCATCTTCAGAAAAATACTTCCATCTTTTTTGCATTACTGTTGTCTCCTTATCATATCATCTATCTTACTTTCTAATCTATCAAATCTTTGTAAGAGTTGTTGCATATCATCTTTAACATCTTCTTTAGTGGCATACATAAGAGCCATCTTTTCTCTAGCTTCTGCAGCTTCTTCTTTTACTTTACTAATAGCAGCAGATGTAGAACGTATCCACCATAGAAATCCACCTATTGCCATTGTTAGTATTGCGTTCCATATCATTGTCATATCTGCCATTGTTTACTCCTTATTGTAATGATTCTCTAATATCTAAAAGTTTATCTGCAAGAGGTTCTATCTTTTCTTCTATAGCATCAACATAAGATGCCTTAAAGTCTCCAGATACTATTGAAGAAGGTAGTGTTGCATTACCTACAAATCTAGCTAAAGCTCTTGGTGAACCAAAAAGAAATTGACCTACAGCAGTTAATAAATTATTTAACCATTGAACACCAGGACCTAATAAAACTCCAACAGGAGCAGCACCATATTTAAAAGATAATAATGCATCATAAATAACAGTTCCTGGACCAAATAAATTACTATCAATTATAGCTTGAATAATTCTACTAAAACCAGTAGACTCTTTCCAAGAACTATCTGAATCTCCATAACGTATATAATCTTTCATATCTTTTATTCCTAGACTACCTGCTACAATTAAAAAGAAAGCTATTGCATACTTAGCTGTTTCTTGTAAATTTAATCTACCTTTAAATAAAGGTTTAAAAACTTCTCTCCACATTCTCATACCAACTGTGTTACCAAAAGCAAACATAAAACCTTTTAATTGTGCAAACATAGCATAATGTGGGTTTGACATCCATAAAGGTCTATTAATTACATTAGGAGCCATAATAACTTCATCTACTAATTTAGACATAGCTTTACGTATAATCAATGGAGGTTTACCACCTATAGGACCTTCTAGCCAATTTACAACTTCTGGGTTGTTAAAGTTTTGTTCTACTAAACCTATCTCTAATAATCTTTTTTTAGCTTTACGTTGACTTTCATTTAGTCTTCCTGCAGAATTACCTTGTATAACATCTAACATATCTTGTCTAGTTTGCCTTAGTCCAGATTGAAAAGCAATATCACGACTAAATTGAGTTATTTGTGTTAGCATAATAAGTCTAAAGAATCTATCAGTTATTCTTCTATTTACATCTATACCTGATATATTACCAAGACGTTCAGCAAGAGCACCATCATATAATTGTAAAATACTTTTAGCTGCTTCTTCAGACCTACTTAAAGGTATCTTTGGAAAGAAACTTCTAAATGCTTGTCTTGATGCATTTTCTGTAGCTTTTAAAGTTCCATATAAAGCATTTGTAGGACCTACTCTACTTAATACAATTAATGGTTCTGTTAATGCAGTCAAAGCAGATAAAGGAAGAGTAAGCATATATTGATATGTTAAAAAGTTTCTTTGTGCTGACTTTAAAGTATCTGACCTTATAGGACTATATTGATGTTGTATTGCATTAAATATATCTTTCATTAATTGCAACTCACCTTGTTGTATACCTTGAGGTCCTAATTCTTTTAATTCTGCATTAACAGTATCAGCTAGTTCTTTTGCTTTTAATCTTGTAACAGCTTCTACATTATACTTATCTGTTATTTTAGCAACATTAGTTTCCACTAATCCTGCATCTAACAATGCTTCAAATACAGCATCATTTATTTTTCTTTCTTTTTCAAATCCTGCTTTATTATCTAATAATGGGTCACCTGTTTCAAAAGGATTAATTACTATAGTCTGGTCTTCAGGAATATATAAACCACCATTACCTTGAATATTATCAATCGTACTATCTGCAGCTACTTCTGAAAAACCAAACTTTTGTAATACCTTTTTAAATCTTCTTCTATCTCCTCTAGTTCTAGTTTTAAATATTCTAGGAAAATAATTTTCTTTTCTTCCTATGTCTATACCTGCATTAGCAAAGTCTTGAATATAACCAGTTCCTATAAAAGGAGCAATAACTTTATCTGCTAAAACTTTAAAGTTAGGGTCTGTTTCCATATTTAAAATATCTTTTGCTGATTCTTGTTCTGCAAATGTTTTATCAAATTTAAAAGTTCTATAACCAAACTCATTGGTTTCTACTGTAAATTTTCTAGACTGTTCATTTATATTACTAGAATATTTACTTTTTAAATCTGTAAAAGCTTTTTCTAATCTTTTAAATTTAGGTTCACTTATTCTATTTTCTCGTAAAGCTGTATCTAGTTCAGGTAAAGATGGTTGATTATCTACAACTGCTTTTATTAAACTATCTCTACTAATTTTAATTTCAGGAGATAATATCTCTCCATAAAAATCTGCTCTTAATATTCTACCTGCTTCATTTACTCTTTCATTTTTAGATACTTTACCTTTAGCTAAAAACTCATATAATTCTTTATTTTGTTTTTTAGAAAAGTCTCTCATAATAATAGGAAGTTTAACAGACCTTCTAATTTTATTTATTGCCTTTTCTATTTTATCTGATTTAGTTCCAACCTCTGCACTAACATCATTATAATAATTAATAAATTTATTATAAATACGTTGTTGTCTTTCTCCTCTACTTGCAAAGTTTCTTAATGGTGCAGTAGACCTTCTAAAGAAAGTATCAATACCACTTGTTTTTATAGATGAGTCTTTATTTTCTTTTGATAAAGGATTAACTAAATCTTCTGGTTTAAAATTTTTAAGAGATGGAATAGCTTCATTTATATCATCTTCTAATTGTTGTGCTCTAGCTGCTGCATTAGAGTCTGACATACCACTTAATGCACCTGAACCTAAACCTACTGCTCTACCTGTAAACCAACCTATAGCAGCATTATTAATAATTCTATCTCTTATAACACTACCTTCATAAGGAGTTACACCTAAATCTGCAGCTAATCCTGCTCCTGATATTAAAGTAGCTTCTTGTAATCCTTCAGTAGCTGCTTCTGCTAAACCAAACTTAAAAGAATCTTTTACTGCTTTTCCTAAAACTGATGGAGCTTTATATTTAACAGCATTTTCAACAGCAGTTTCTGCTATTTCTTTTCCTACTTCTTCTGCTGTTTCTTTTCCTACTTTTTCTGCAACTTCTTCTGTAACTTTTTTCTGAATAATTTGAATAGCTTCTTTTTTACCTTTTTTAAATATAACAGAATTTAAAACAGCAGCAGGAACTACTCTATCAAGTAAACCCATTATAAGTCCACCATAGTTAGAATACTCTCTAGCTTTTTCTTCAGAAGCTCCTAATGCTTTAGCTTCATCATAAAAACCTGCTTTTTCTGCTAAAGCACCTGGTACTAATGTAGATAAAAACAAAGTAGTCTTTACAGGTAATCCAACTAAAGGAGCTGTTGCACCTGCCACAGTTCCACTAATAGCTATAGGAATACTAGAACCTATACCAGTAGCTATTGAGTCTTTTGCTAATACTCCTATTTTTTTTACAGCTTCAAAATAATCACCTTTGTTAAAATCTTCTTTTACTTCAGGAAATAATTCAACTATTTTTACATCTCTTGTAGCTGCAGGTCTAGAACGTAGTTGTTCTAAATTTCTTTCAATTCCTTTATCAGAAAAGTTTTTTAATCTTTCACCTAAAGTAGGATTAACTTTTGCTAAATCATCACTAAACAAAGATAAAGATTTATAGATATTTCTTTCTGTACTATCTTTTGCATTTAATAATATATTAGTAAAAGAGTTAGGGTCTTCTGATTCTTGAATAGTTTGATTACCTTCTGATAAAGAATCTAAAGTAATTCCTTCAATAACTTTATCTTCTTTTTCTTCTTCTTCATCTTCTTCTGTTATAAAAGATTCTAAAGTAGGTATTTCTTCTGTTGTTAAAGAATCTAGAGTAGGTATTTCTTGTGTGCTACCTGATAAAGAATCTAGTGTAGGGATAGTAGCCACTTATTTAATTTCTCCTGTTGTTCCAAATCCAAAAAATCCTTTCTTTTCATCATATCTATAGTTACCACTAGCTAATAAATCTCTAACAGCTTGTCTAATTACACCACCTGAATCTACAAGGTCATCAGTATCAAATTTATATTTAGACATTTCAGTATGTAAATCTGTTAAGAATCTTTCATTTTTAAATAATTTAGGTAATACTTTATTAATGTTTTTGCTACTAACACCAGGAATTGAAATTTGTGTATCTCCACCTAATTCTGTTTTAATCTCATCAAAACTATCAAAAGCTCTTAAACCTTTTTTTAAATTCTTTCTAGCATCTTTAGTTAAAGTTTTAAGTGATTTACCATCAGGTTTTGTTGCTTTTAAATAATTAATATATAACTCTTGACCTTTTCTAAAGTCTTCTCTTTTTTCTTTATCTGCTGCTACTTTTGCTGCAGCTTTCTTTTCTTCTTGACTTACTTTTTCTTTTGCAACAGTTAAATCAGCATCTCTTTGTTTATTCTTTAAATCTAAAGAAGCTTGGTCAAGTTGTCTAGTTCTACTTGCTGCAGCATCTAATTCACTTGCAGCAGCTTCAGGAAGAGTAGCACCCTGTCCATACTTTGAAGATACTTTAGCTAAAAACTCAAACATAGATTTTCTTCTAGCATCATCTATGTTAGATTGTTGTTTACCTAAATCATCTTTTTGTTTTTTTAATGCAGCAAGATAATCATCTCTAGCTGTTTGTAAACTAGATTTAGTTTCAGTATCTTTAGGATTTTTATCAAGTTTTACTTTCAATTTATTTACTTTTTCTTCTTTATTTTTTACATCTTTTATTTGTTGTTCATCTACTTTTTCTGGTTTAACAGCAGTAACTACATCATCTCCTTTATCTGTTTTCTGTGTAACTACTGCTTTATCATCTTTTTCTGTTTCACCTAATGAAGAAACTTGTTCATCATCTTTTAAATTTGGAAGTTTTGATTTTAATTTATTTGCAGTTTCTTTTAAAGAATCTACTTTAGATTTATCTCCTGTAATAACATCAATAGCTTCTTTAACTTTTCCTTCAAAAGGTTGTCCTATATATTTAAAATAAGCTTCTTTAACATCACCACCTGTTTCTGCTAAGAAAGGTATTAATCCTTCTTGTATATCTGGTCTATTAGATATTATCTCACTTATTTTTTTATCTTGTGCTATTTGACTCATATCAGTTAAATCTGCTACCTCTTGTCTTAAAGAATCTCCTTTAGTATCCATTGGTTTTAAGTTAGAACGAAAATATTTATTAATAGCAGAGATTGCTTTATTATAAGTTTTTGCTCCTATATCTCCTGCAAAATCTGCTATATCTAAAACTTCACCAGTTGCTTCTTGATATAAATCTTTTATTCTTATTAAATCTTTTTGTGCAGGTGACTTACCTACAAGCTCTTCTGCTCTAGTAGAATCTGGATAAGTAACTCCTGCTAATGCTTTAATCTTAGCTGAACCTTGTGGGTCTGCTTCAGTTAATATTCCTCCACCACCAGGTTGAGTAAAATAATCTATTCCTTTTTGAACTACTTTTTGTTCAAAAGGTTTTCCTATGTTTTCAAAATAGAAATCTTTAATATTAGAACCTCTTCTGCCTAACTCTGTAAAAAAAGGTTGAATACGTTGTAAGTCTTTCATAAAACCTGAACCTGATTGTCTTTTAATTACAGGTAGTCCACTTATACCACCACCAGTCTTAGCAGACTTACCAAATAAACCACCAGGACTAAATCCACCAAATGCACCATAGGTTCCAACAAGTGTACCTAATCCACCTAATAATTGTTGTCCTAAAGGTGGAGGAGGTGGAGCATATTGTACAGTTTCTAACATTTGTGATGCAGGTTGTGCCTGTACCACAGCTTGATATTGACCTAAAGATTGTTGTGGAAATTGTCTTTCTTCTACAAATTGTTTATAAGCTTCATTTAATGCTGTCTGTGCTTGTCTTTGTTTTTCTTCACCAACAGTTTGCACAGCACCTAATTCACCTAACTGTGCTTTAAATGCTTGAGGTGCCATAGTTGCAAGTTGTGCTGCAGCTTGACCTTCTCTTGCTCTTTGAGCTTGTGCTTGTTGTAAAGCTTGATTAAAAGCTTGTTGACTACCTCTAGCTTGTATATCAGCAAGTAGTCTATCTTGTTCTGCTAATGTTTGTGCTTCTAGTAATGTTCCTCTAGTTCCACCAAAAGCTCCTTGAGCAACTTGTGCTGCTCTAATAGAAGGTAATGTTTTCTGTTCAAATTGTTTCTGTGCTTCTCTTTTTTCTATATCAACAACAGCTTGTTGATAAGGATTCATAAACTGTTCTATATCTGCAGTTTCTATAGGAGCAGCAGCTTGTCTAGTTAATTGTTCTGCTTCTGCAAACTTAGGAGCTTGCTGTCCTGCTAGTCCTGCAATACCTGCAAAGGCTTGTTGTTGTTCAGGAGTAAACTCTGCAATCGTAGGACCTTGATAAGGTTGATAACCTTCTGCTGTTCTATCTTCATATAAAGCTTGTGCCTTACTAAGTATGTCTTTGTAATAAGGTGCTAACTCTGCAGGAAATGCAGTAGTTGCTATAGCAGGACCTGCAACAGGTTGTTGTTGTCCTATTCCTAATAAAGATGATAATACTGCCATATTACACTCCCTCCATCATTGGTCTTAATGCTTGTAGACCATCTATTTCATTTGGTTGTTTCATTGTTCCATAAGCTTTTTGTCTAACTCTTTTTACAACACCATCCATTACTTTTGCTCCTTCACTTGGATTACCATCACCTAATGCTGCCATTGTATAACTATCTACTACATATTCTGTGGGACTTACTGCTAATGTTCCTACTTGTTTATTACCTTCTTTAATAGGCATAAAAACATTGTCATCCATTCCACCACCTTGACCAGGAACCATACCACTAAACTCACCACCTGCAGCTAGATTAATTAATCCACCTTCTGCTCTAGCAGATAATAAATCATCTATTCTAAGTCCTCTATTTTTTAAAGCACTTTCTATTTCTCTTCTAAATGTTCCTTGTGGACCAAACATCTCCATAACTTCTTCTGTGCTTTTATTTCTTCTAGCATCATCAAACATTTGTATGATAATATCATCTTCTGTTTTAGTTGCTTCATCAACTTCACTCATTTCTTCTTTTTCATCCTCTTTTTCACCTTGCATCATTAAAGCTTTTAAACCTTCTAAGATACCACCACCTTTATCTGCTGTCATTACTTCTCTAGTAGGTGCAAACTGAGTTCCTGGTACTAATCTAGGTCTAGGAGCTTTACCTAATGCTATGTTTAATATATCTTGTGAAGATAAATAAGCAGGTAGTACAACACCCTCTGGGTCACGTATGACTGTTTGTCCACCAAATCCTGTATCTATTTCATAATCCATTGCTGCTAATTGTTCTTGAGCAGCTCTTTCTGCAGCTTCTTCTGCATCTTCAAAATCTGAGTAAGTTCTAGCTAACTCACCAGGTGCTGCAGCTTTAGCTAATTTACCTGCAGTTCCTAATACATCAATACCACCTGTTTTATCAAAAGATATTGCTCCTTCAATTAAAGCTTCTTGAAAAGGTCTAGCTGCTGCTTCTTGTGTTGCTTTTCTAGCTGCTGCTTCAGTAATACCTTTTTCTCCTATATTAAAAGTTGTACTAGCTGTTGGGTCTGAAGCTAATATATCTGCTGCCTGTGCCATATAGTTTGGTTCTACTACAGGACCAGGAAGTTTAAGAGCTTTATCTGAAGCAAGAGGAGTAATAGTATCATAAGTTCCTAAATTTTTAGGAGCTCCTGCAATCATTTCAGTTGAAGGTCTATAAGCAGTTTGTCCTGGCATATCTAATCCTGCTGATAAACTTTCTGCTGTAGAAGGTTGATAACCTCCTGCTGTACCTGCTTCTAAAGCTGCACTACCTGAAGTAGCACCTTCTGCTGCTGCAGTTTCTAATCCTTTTGCTAATGCTCTTTGTTGTGCATAATTAGAAATACCTTTCATAGCACCTGCAGTTATACCAGATAAAGCTGCTTGTTTAAATACATCAGAACCTCGTCTTCCTGAAGCTAAAGCTCCAAGACCACCACCAATAGCACTAGCTAATCCATACTTTGCTGCACCACCTAATCCTGCATAAGAAGAAAATAAACCTGCTCCTGAAGGACCTAATAAATAAGGAGCAGCTATACTTATAGCAAGAGGAGCAAGAACTTTAAATGCCTTAGACTTTGCAATATTTCTAAAAGGTTTTGTAATACTTTTTAAACTAAAAGCTTCTGGTAAACCTGTTATAGGATTATATGTAATATTTCCAAGAGACATTAATCCTTGTAACTCATCAGGTCTTACGTGCATTAAAACACTATCACCAAATCTACCATATGATGCTAAATCTTGAGCAGTATCTGCTATTGAACCTCCTTCTTCCATCTGAACTGTAGGTAAACCTCGCAGTCCTTGCATGGCTCGTAACCTATCTATTGCTTGTGTACTTTGTATAGAATCTTGAAAGTTATCAAGTTGTTCTATACGATTCATTGTGGGATTCATCATCATTTTTTTATACCTCTTGGATTCATATAATTGGATTGTGGGGTTGTATTATCTGCTATAAAGTTACTACTATTATACACTATTTTTTGAGAGTTTGCTATAGGTTCTACCTTTTGTTGTAAATTAAATATAGTAGGTATACTACCTTGACCTGTATTTAAATTACCTATCAACGTGCTTTCATTTATAAATTTAAAATATTCTTTACTATTCATTAATTTAAATTTTGCCATTCTGTTGTTGAACCTAAACTTACATATCCTTTAAATTTACCAGTTGATGCTGAGTAAGCTATATCACCTGCTTGTGGATTAGTAATATTAGTTACAGTTGTTACTGCAAATACTTTAGTTGAGGGTCTACTATCTACTTGTACATCTCTTGTATTTAATTCATTAATTAAAGTAGCACCCCATCTCTCTAATAAAATATATAGTTGTCTTAATTCCTCATTATCTTGCATTTGAGTACCATACATTCTAGGTAGTAAAGGATATTGTTGTGCCATTATCTTCTACCATCAGGTTGTATAGCTAATCGTACTGAACCCCATCTCCAACTTGTATTAGCTGCATTACATGATACTCTTATTCTCCCTTGCCTTCCTCTTGCTCTCATATCTATTTTAACTGTAGAGTTTGTTACAGTATGTGGTGGTTGTGGTTTTTCTCTTTCTGTTGGACTTTCAGGAAAGTCTTTTGTTTTAATAGAAAAAGTTAATGCACCATCATTTAATGTAAAGTCTGGTATTACTCTGGATAAAAACATAATCTCATTACCATCTGCCATATCAAAATCTGCTGATTCTATAAATGAAGATTGTGGTTGTCCATTTTCTGTAAATACTCCTGCAGGTTCATTGTTATATAAATTATTACCACCTGCAGTTACACCTGTTGTTATAGTATTTCCAAATACAGTTTTATCTGCAAAGGTTGTAAAAATACTAGAACCAAATGTCCAATAGTTTTCACTTGGTGACCATATAACATAACTATCACATTCTTCAGAATCTTTTGATGGATATAACCAAATAACTTCTTTAAACTCTGAATTAATACCACAGAATATTTTATCTTTTTGGTCTCTATTTAATCTATCAAATATAAATCTTCTAACAGTACAATCTAAATTTTTAACTTGTCCATCAAATACATAGAAGTTATCATAACCCATCCATACAGATATACCATCATAATCAACTGCTGCATGTGGTGCTATTAATCCACAGTTACTACCTAATTGTTGAAACTGAAATGTAAATGGAGGACCAACAAAAGTCATAGTCCATAATGAATTATCAGTCCATATATTAATAGCATTTCTACTTCTTACTCCTCCTACTATTTCTGTACCATCAGTTAATACTGTTTCACCTGCAGTAGAACTTAATGAAGGAACCCAGTTTGTTATATCTTCTTGATTAGACCATCTAACAGTCATAGGGTCAAATGTTCCTGTAGGTGATGCTGTAGTATTAAATTGATTACTACCTAAACAAACTAAATGTCTATCATTAGGTGATACAATAATAGAGTTTACAGTTGTTGGTGTTGAGTTAGTAGCACCTGAAACTAATGTTGCTCTTAGTGGTGTAGCTGAAGCATCAGTATCATAAAGATAAATAGAACTACCTCTTCTATTTGCTACAACATCTTCACCAAAGTTATCTAAACTCCATTGTGTAATTTGACTGGTAAAGTCACTAGCACCTGTTGATGTTGGTTGATTCCAACCTCTACCACCTGCTGCACATACACCTGCTGTAAAAGAACCTGCACCATATCCTAAACCTGCTACAGCATTATCAGTACCAGTACCTATTAAAAAATGTATAGTTCCACCACCACTAGATGATTGTGCTGCACTTGCAGTTGTTGCTACATCAATAGCAAAAGTATTAGAGTTAATAACACTAACAGCATACGTTGTTGTTCCTAATAAAATATTACCACCAATCGTAGTAGAGCTTGTAAAGAAAACAAAATCTCCTGTTGTTCTACCATGACTAGCTGCAGATACTGTAACTGTATTTGCACTTAGTGCTACAGAAAAAGCATTTGTTAAAGTTGTACTTGCAGATACTGGAGTTATATCAAATATTTGGTCTCCATTATGTTCAAATAATTTTTTAGAAGTACCAAATGTTGCACGTTTTAATCTTCTGTTATCTGCCCATGTAAGTAAATCTCTTGCTGCACCATCAAATGTAGATGATACTCTTGTTTCAAATCCACGTATATTTTCTGGTTTACCTGCTCTAAAACGTACTTTGTCAACATCATACCATGCACCTTTTTCTGCATATTGTGTTGACTCTCTGTAGATTCCAGGTTTGAAATCCATTTTTACTAACTTAGAACTTGCTGACATTTATTTCCTAATCAAAGTTTTTTAATAGTGCTGCATCTATTGTTGTTGAACTTCTTGTACTATATACTAATATATCTACATCTGATGCACCTGTACTTAGTGTTGGAGCTGCTCCAGATACAAATTGATAGACTCCATTATAAGCTAATGTTCTACTACCTGTGCTATCTTGTACTACATATATTTGTCCTGTTTGTCCTGCTACTGCATTAGAAGGAGCTGCTAATGTTCTATTACCACCTATAGTAACTAAAAAGTTATTACCTAATGCAAAGTCTACTACTATACTTGTAGCATCTGTTAATGTAGTTATTGGATTATATGCTCTAGCAGATGTTCCTACTTTTAAAGAACCTGCTTCTATATTTAAATCACCTCGTAATGTAGTATTAGCTGTTACTGATACTCTAGGATAACGTAAATCATTTGCAGATACTACTGCTACATTATCTGCACCTGTACCTAAATCTGCAGAAGCTGCTGTACCAAAACCTAAACCAGTTACGTTAGTACCAAATACACTTGTACCATCACAGATAACTAAACCTATAGAACCAAAAGGTATTGTGTGTCCATCACCACTAGCTGTTTTAAGTTTAACTACATCACTTGCTGTAGTATTAGCAGATACTTTATTATTAATAACATAGCTTTTAGACTGAGCAGGTATTATCATAGAGATAGTATTATTAGCTCCACCTACTGAACCTTTAAGTTCTAAAAATGCAGAACGTGGTACATCTCCACCACCATCTACTGCTGATAGTGTTACTGTTGCTGCTGAACCTAAAGATACTGTTGTATAACCTGCAATAGCATCATCTACTAAACTAATAACACCATCATTTAATACAACACCCCATGAGTTAGGATTATCTCCATCACCCTGTTTTGTTAGTCGTAAGCTACTTGTAAATGTTGATGCCATATTTTATTCTCCTATTAATCATTACATTGACAAAGTTTACCAAATAATCTTTTTTTAAATTTTTTATAAAACTTTTTAATTCTATCTAACATACTGTTGAACGTCATAATCATCACTCCATCTATTTATTCTTGCTACTGTTTTAACTGATTCAATATTTCCATTACTATCATAATTATAAGTATCTTGATAAAGAACTTTAAATGCTTCCATATCACTAGCATTATCTATAGCTGTTTCTATTTCAGCACAATCAGTTTTAATAGCTGCTACATATGTTTTAACTGCATCAGGTATAGGTTTACTACTATCATAGATACTTCTTTCTACTAACCAGTTAAATCTAGATATATAATAATTAGCTCTTTTTTTAGTTTCATTTTTAACTTGTGTTTTCAAACCATAGTCATAAGTTTTATTACCTTTTTCATCTAATATATTATTACCAGATTCATCTTTAGCTTCTACATCTACTAAAGATTTTTCTGTTATTGTATAAGATGTTGTTACTTTTTTATCAGAAGCACTCCAAGTATATGTAGGACCTGAAGTAATTTCAAATCTATCATCTCCTTTTGTGCCACTATCTTCTACAGGATATATTCCTATAGCAGCTTTCTCAGCATCTGTATATTTAGTAAACATATTAGATGGATAACGAACTTCACCTAATATCAAAGATTTTGGTCTTTGATAAATTTGTTCTATTTTATTATCCTTTATATAAGCCCACATATTATTTCACCTCCTAAAAAGTATTGTTATATTTAAATGGAACATCACCCCAAGCTCCAAACAAGTAAGTAGTGCCACTCGTATTAAAATCACTACCTGTATTTCTTACTTTAAAACCATTTGAAAGTATATCAAAATTATACCCACTACTATCGTATTGTCTGTCACTTCGATTCCACCATACAATACTATCTGATGGATTTTTAGTATCTCTTGCAGTATCTCTTACTCTCCAACCACTAGTGCTATTTTTTTGAAGAGTAAATATTAATCGTGGTCTGAATCCTGTGTAAATAAATGGTCCATCTGAATTACCATTACCTACATATGTTCCAAATTTTTGAAAACCTTCTACATTTTGCCAACAATATGCAACAAAATCATCAGTTGAATTGTGAGTATAGCCATCTTCACTTCCCCATGTTGAAGAACCCATACTCCAATTAGAATAAGAAAATTCAGCACCAGTATTTAATCTATAAGTTTTATCTGGTACAGATTTATGAAAACAATACCAATTAAAAGTAGAACTTCTATCTTTAGTTATAATAAAATCTACATCACTTAAACCATGTCCTACTGTATGATTTGTTCCACTACCAGGAGAAGTATAGGTTGCGATACTAAAACCTGCTTTTGTATTTGCTTGTACTGTAGCAGTTATTGAACCATTTGAATTACTAGATGTTGTTCCTCCATTAGCTCTCCAACACCAAGCAACATAAGTAGCACTACTATAATTAACATAATCAAGACCTCCTCCTATAACAAAACCATCAGAGTTGGCAGAAGTAATACCAGTTGAAGATGGTCCCCCTTCACTATAAGTATCTTCAGAATGTAAATATTTAGTAAATCCTCTATTACTATCTACTAAATAATGTCTTTGAGAACTATCTGTTCTTTTTGCCCAGATGAGGTCAGGCTTGAATCCTAATCCACTTATTGTAGTAGCACTTCCAGTTCCAGTATATGTAACCACTCCAAATTGTTTACTAGGGTAATCATCATCAGTCTGTGCAGGGTCTATATCTGCTGATACAGGCAAGTTAGCAGAACACATTGCTAGAAATCCAGTTGGAGGAGCATAATAAAAATCACCATGTCCATTACCATCTGCATTTCCTTGTGCTGTTTCATCTCCACCAAAAGAAGAATCTTGTCCAAAGTTAGCTCTTCTAAGAGCAGCAGCACCAACAGCATTTGTACCCATCATAGGTAAAAAATGTTTTCCTTGCATACCACTAGGAATAGAAAATCCTCCACTTCCTGTACTAGGATTATGTGAATTTACATAAGTATTATTTCCATGAAAATATACTTTATTATTATCCAAGTCTAAAGCACAACCAACAATTTTAGTAGCAGTATTATAAAGACTAGGAGTAGTAGTTCCTTGGTCTGACCCATCTATGCGAACAGTATCAAGTTGATGCCAACTTATAGATTCTGTTATACTATTTCCAACTTGGTCTTTATAAGTATAATTATCACTTACAATAACACCAAATGAATCATATGCACCATAGTTATCTGTGCATCTTGCTTCAAAATACCATTTACCAGAAGTAACTCCCATAGTGCCAAGTAAATTAGCAGGATAAGAAACACTATTAAGATATAAATTTCCATTGCTTAATGTTCCATCTGTACCCACTAAAGGATTCATTGTACAAAAATTTCCACTACTTGTCATATTAATTAACTCCCAAATGTTGGACTATCAGGAACCTGATGGTCTGCTGTTATTAATGTTAATGAATGGTCATTATTATTACCACTTGAATCATTTCCTAAATCACTTGCATTTTCAAACTTAAGATGAAAACCATTTGAACCATAATTACCAGTTACTGTTTTATAATCTTTTGGTATCCATATACCATTTTTAAATTCGCCAAAATAACTAGAATCATATACGTATCCATCTAAAAATATAGCTTCTGCTATATAACCATCCATATATCCTGAACTAGCTCTATATCTTCCTAACTTCATAGAATAAGATGCATCATTAAAAACACTATTTTCATTCATCAAACTTCTTTGGTCTGTTGCGTATGGACCTGTGTATTCAATTCCATTAACATAAATTTTTATTCTATTTTCATTTGTACCATCATCTAAATTATAAGAGGTAACAATATGATACCATGCTCCTACATCACTTAATGATTTTTGAGTATTTAAAGCATATTTATGTTGATAAGATAAAGCTGCATCTGCACCAGTTTGGTCTACAATTCCCATATTATAATTATAACTTCCACCAGTTGTTCCATAAACTACATTAGCATATCCATAACTAGAACTTAAATCTAATCTTGAAAACTTTACCCAGACTGACCAAGTAAAATGTTTTCTATCTCCATTACTTGGAGGATTAAAAGTAGTATAACTACCATAGTCAAATCTACAACTATTCTCTATCTGATAGTCATAAAATGCTCCACCACCTGCACTTGCTGCTGCTGAAGCTCCTGCTAATAAATTATTTTGGAACACTCCCATTATGCGTATGCCTGTGAAATTACCATATGAATATCTCCACCAACTCCATCACTAGATGCAGATACTACAATATAGTCTAATCTATCTACTGCACCATTATCTGTTGATAAGGTTGGGTCTGTACCACCTATAAATTTAAAATCTGCATTATATGCCATAGTTCCACTACCTCCACTTTGAACCATAAATATACTTCCTGTTTGTCCTGTTCTACATCCTATAGGTTTAGCTAATGTATGTGCTGCTGTAACTGTTGTACTAAAGTTTTGTGCATTACCAAAATTTAATGATACTGAAGCTACACCATTAATAGCTGTTGCACAAACAACTGCTGCTGCACTTTTTGTTAATTGTAATTGTCCTTCTAATGAAGTATTACCTGACACTCTTACTGTGCCTAAGAAACCAGAATTACCTGTTATAGTTGTTGTTCCACCTATTGCAACATTACCACTTACTGATACATCATCTTCAAACTCAGCTTTACCTGTAATATTTGAAGTACCACCTATTGATGTATTACCTGCAACATCTAAAGCACCACCTATTGTTGTATTACCAGATACTCTTACTGTTCCTAAAAAACCTGCTGCACCACTTACTGTTGCTGTAGATAATAAATTAACAGCTCCACCTACTGATACTGCACCACCTACTGATAAAGCTCCTGCTACTGTAGCATGTCCACCTATATTTAAATCACCAGATACAGATGCATTACCTGCAACATCTAATGTACTTCCTAATGATACAGCTCCTGTTATAGTTGTTGTACCACCTATAGCAACATTACCTACAAAAATACTATTACCTGATACACATACATCATCATCAAAGTCTACTTTATCACCAAAAGTTTTATTAGTAAATGTTTGTGTTGCTGCTATACCTGCTAATGTATCTGCAGATGCAGGCATTACTAATGCTATATTACCAGAAAAATCTGCATGTGCAGGTGCTTTTAATGCAGCATAGTGTGCATTACTTGATTCACAATACATTCTAAGTTCTGATTGTGAACCTGTATTTTTTAAATCAATAATACCACCACCAATACTTACTGTGCCACCTACAACAGCATTACCAGAAACAGAGACATCATCTTCAAACTCTGCTTTGCCTGTTGCAAGAAATGTTCCTCCTACTGAAGCATTTCCATTTACATCTAATGTGCTACCTAAAGATACTGCTCCTGCTATTGTTACATGTCCTCCAACATTTATATCTCCTGATACTGATACATCTCCTTTAATAGTTACTGTGGAATTAAAGTTTGCAGCACCATTAACACTAACTGTGCTTTGTAAATGTGTAGCACCTACAACTGTAGTAGTACCACTTACATATAAATTACCACCTATAGTAGCATTTGAAACTGATATATTACCTTGAACAACAGCAGTAATATTACTTAAATTAGAACCATCTCCAAAGAAAGCTGAAGCACATACTTTAGAACTTACATGCACATCCCCTTTAACTGTAACATTACCACCTAATGATACATTACCTGCTACATCAAGTGTTCCACCTATAGCTGTATTACCTGATACAGAAACATCATCTTCAAATTCTGCTTTTCCAGTTATATTAGATGTACCACCTACAGAAATATTACTTGCTACTGTTAATGTACTTGCAAGATTAACTGCACCACCTACACTTAATGTAGATGCTAAAGATGTAGCACCTTTTATTGTTGCAGTAGAAGATACAAATAATGTACCACCTACATTTGCATTTGAAACTGATATGTTACCTGTAATAGGTATACCTGTAATATTTGTACCATCACCATAAAATGCAGATGCACATACTTTAGAGCTAACATGCACATCACCTTTTACAGTTACATTACCTCCAAGACTTACATTACCTGCAACATCTAATGTACCACCTACAGATGCATTACCTGAAACTCTAACAGCTCCTAAGAAACCTGCAGTTCCTGATACAGTTGCTGTACTTTCAAAAGTAGCAGCACCACCTACAGCTAGTGTAGATGCTAATGATGTTGCTCCTGCAACTGTTACAGTACCACCAAAGTTTGAATTACCACTAACTGATATATCATCATCAAAAGTTACTGCATCACCAAATGTTTTATTTGTTAGTGTATCTGTTGTAGATGTACCAACTAATGTTGCTGCACTTGTTGGAAGTGTTATTGTTATATTACCACTAAAAGAACTATGTGGTGGAGCTTGTAATGCTGCATAATGTGCATTAGAAGATTCACAATATAATTTTATATTAGATTGAGTCCCTGTATTTTTAACTACAACTTCACCACCAGATACCATAACATTACCACCAATAGTAACATTACCACCTACAGTTACATTATTAGTAACTATTAAACTAGATACAGATACATCACCTGTAAATACTAAACCTGTTAAATTAGAACCATCACCATGAAATGCACTAGCACATACTTTATTAGATATTGCTAAGTTACCTGCTACAGAAGCATCACCAGATACTCCAAAGGTTTGTCCTACAAATAATGTACCATCTACTTGAACAGCACTTGTAGCTATCTTAACTGCTGTATTAGTTCCATCTCCTGTTTGAACATTTGTTAGTGTTCCTGATATACCTGTATTACCAGAGGTGCTAACTTGTAATAATTTTTTATATGTTGCATTAATTAAATTATTTGATAAATCACTCATACTGTACTCCATTTTCTGGTATTAGGTGTAGGAACATCATTCCATGTAATATTAGCTGCTTCCCATGTTACATTTCTACCAAAAATATCTGGTCTTGCATTTGGAACTATAGTATCATCTCTTACATCAGCAGATTTATTTTGTGGGTGATTTTTTAAATCATAATTACCATCAAAGTCTAAAGGACCAACTAGCATACCATAGCTATTTAGTTTCATAACTCTCATGTCATAAACAAAACCACTTATATCACACATTGCTTTTGCTTTTGTACTTCTTCTAGACATTAAATATATCCTAGTTTAGGTTTAAAATAAATACTTGCTCTTTCTTTATCTTCTTCCATAGCTCTTTTTAATGTTTCTTCATAACTTGTTTTTAACATAGCTACTCTATCCATAGGTACACCTGCTCTTTTTTGTGATAAATAATAAGCTAATCCATATGTTAAACAAGGTAAAAATCTTTTTGGTATATTTGCATTTTGTTCTGCAGATTTATTTACATCTTCTACTTGTCGTATTGCTTCTATTGTTAATATCTCTGAACTATTATCAGGTATAGGATATAAAAATATTGTAGGTTTATCTACATTTCTTTTTATAGCATATTGTGTTGGTCTACCTGTTTGTGATTTATTAGGTAACACATTATATTCTTCAAAAGATATTCTTGTTAATTGTGTTTCTGTAGCTGATACACTTGCTTTAACTGTAATAACTAATGCATCATTTACTGAGTTTTCTAAATCATAAGATGTAACACTTGTTGCTACTGTAACTGCTGTAGTAAATGTTGTCCATAATAGAACACCTCTATTTTGCCAATCATTTAATAATAAATTTATAGACCTTCTAGCTGATTGTGGTGTATGACCAAGAGTTTGCTCACCACCTATCATTTCTGTAGCTTCTTGAATTACTTCATCTATATCTAGATTAAAATTATAAGTTCCTGAACTAGCCATATTTTCTATGCTTTTCCTTTAATTGTTTCTTAGCTGCTTTTGCTAATCTTGATTGTTCTGGTTTACCACCAAACTTTGCTCTTTGTTCTAATACAGTTAGTATTTGTATTTTTCTAGCATAAGGTTTATTTATTCTTTTAACTTTAGCTATTGTTTTCTTTGCATCTGCTACAGTTGCATATTTAATTCTAACTGTATCTCTAGGATTCTCGTCTGTATATAATCTACGACCAGAACCTTTAGGCTTTTTTCCTGTTCCTACTTTTGGGTCTCTTTTTTTTGTCATTCTTTTTCACATAATTTGCAACTATTCTAGCTTGGTTTGCATGAAGCTTAGAAGCTTTCTTTAGTTGTTTAGTTACTTTTTTTAATTGTCTTACCATTTCTTTTTTTCTTTTTAAATGTTCTTACATTTGTAGGTTTACCACCTACCCCTTGTGCTTTTGCTCTCTTTCTTTTTACTGCACTTCTTATTTGAGATTTACTCATTCTATTAGCAGTAGCTCTTGGTACGCATTTAGGATATTTTCTTTTACTACCTTTTGTAGACTTTCTACCACAAGATTGAAACTTACCTTTCTTTTTGGGTGCTCCTATATCTACCCAATCACCTTTAGGTCCTTTGCCAAACCATGCTGTAAGTCCACCTTTAGGTTTAGCCATAGTTAACTCCTATACCTACCACCACGTTTTTTATAAGTACGTACTAACCATGCATTAGCATAAGCAGAAGGATATACATCAAACTTTCTTTTCGCTTCTGCTTTTACTCTAGCATATAAAGAAGGGTTAGTAGGTTTAGCTCCACTCTTCTTTTTAGTTTTCTTTTTCTTTTTAGGTAATGCCACTATTTACCTCTTCTAGCATTTCTACGTGCAGTCATACCTGCTAACATGCCACCTTTAGACATATACTTAGTTTTTTTCATGGCTCCACCTTTAGACATATATTTAGTCTTTTTCATACCAGTCATACCACCACCTTTTCTTTTTAAGGCTCCTCCTTTTGCAGCATACTTAGTAG
>VTLG01012784.1_pt1 | contig 47740 bp, 68 predicted proteins | sample 4694571 | NCBI WGS metagenome assembly VTLG01 (sample SAMN12604809, study PRJNA352737) | marine metagenome | biome: ENVO:00000447; feature: ENVO:00000209|ENVO:00000569|ENVO:01000036; material: ENVO:00002151; isolation source: viral sequences binned using virsorter ... | reverse complement strand
CCTAGATAATTAGGAGAAAAATATGTCAATTGTTTTAATGAACTGGGTTTATATAAGTGATGAAGTAGCAGCCGACGCTGATTACTTTGTAACTGCAGCTAGACCAAATACTGACGCTACTATGGCAAACACATCTCTTGCAGCCGGACACAATGGCGGCGGAAGAAACGTTACTGTTACAACTACTGGATCAGAATCAGGAATTAATTTAACAGCTACAGGTACCGACATGGATGGAACTACTCAAACTGAAGTTATAGCTTTACCGGGAAGTGCTACTTTAACTGCTGGAACAAAAATTTTTAAAACCGTTACTGCAGTTAGTGTTAGTTCTCAACCAGCAGCTAATATAACAGTTGGTTTTGGAACTGCATGCGGAGCTAAAATTGGTGGTGGTGGAGTTTTTGGATCATACAGAGTTACATCTGGTGGAACAGGTGGAACAGTAAGTTTTAGAACTGGTGGAACGGCCGGAACGGTTATATCTACCGAACTTACAGGTGGATCAGCCGGTACAAATGGTGGCATGGTTTCAGCTTATGGAACCGGTGCTAGATTAGTAAATGGAATGTATGTAACTTATACTTTGGATCATGCAGATCAGATAATCGCGTTCTATGCCGGATAGGAGATTAGATGGCAAACGTAACATCTGGCTCTTACACATTTGATAAGACTTTTGCAGTTGATGATATTATTGCGGAAGCTTATGAAAGAATTGGATTAGTTGGTACAGCTGGTCATCAATTATTAAGTGCTAGAAGATCATTAAATATTTTATTTCAAGAGTGGGGAAATAGAGGAATTCATTTCTGGGAAATTGGAACTACTAATATCGATTTAACTGAAGGTACTCAAACATACAATTTTTTTAGAGATAGTGGGGATGGTACCAGTACTACTACAACTCCTGTAAATGGTATATACGGAATAACCGATATTCTTTCTGCTTCATACAGAACAGATTATAATACAACAGATCAAACAGATTTACCTTTAACAAAAGTTACGAGATCTACTTATGCAGCTTTTTCAAATAAAATGGTCAAAGGAACACCAAGTCAATTTTGGGTTCAAAGATTCATAGACAAAACTACAATTACACTTTATCCAACAGCAGGATCTAGCCAAGCAAGTAATTATGTTAATATTTATTATTTAAAAAGAGTTCAAGATGCAGGAGCAGCTTATACAAATGCAACTGATGCTCCATATAGATTTATTCCTTGTATGGTAGCAGGATTAGCATTTTATTTATCTCAAAAATATGCCCCGCAAAGAACACAAGAAATGAAATTATATTATGAAGATGAATTACAAAGAGCTTTACAGGAGGATGGATCAGCAGCGAGTACGTACATTACACCGAAAACTTATTATCCAAATATATAATGGCTAAACTAAAAATTATAAAAGAAATAATTAAAAAAAGTAAACCTAAAATAAAAAGTAAGCGTAAAAAATTATTTCCTTTAAAGACAAAACCAGGTCCTGGAAAAGACAAGTGGAAACTTGATCCAAAAAGTCCTTATTATCATGTTGATGAATTAGGTTCTCCTCCACTTCATAGAGGAACTGGTCCTTCTGGAGTAGAAAAGAAAAAATTAAAAGACGCTGGTGAAAGCATTGAAAAATGGTTTAGAAAAAAAGAAGGAAAAGGCCCTGTTAGAGTACAAGAAAAATTACCTGGTATGAGACAAGGTGGTTTAATTAGAGGTTTTCCTAAAATTGCTAAAAAGGGTTGGAAATAATGGGACAGTTTTCAAAAGGTAGAAACGCATTAATGATTTCAGATCGTTCTGGAGCAGCCTTTCCATATAGAGAAATGGTTCAAGAATGGAATGGTTTATGGGTTCATAATTCTGAATATGAACCTAAACAACCTCAAATTAGTCCAAGACCCGTGGGCTCTGATCCACAAGCTTTGCAACATGCAAAACCAGCTAGAACAGAATTTGGTGTAGCGGATGTATTAGCATATAATCCATTAATAACTTATCAAATTGGTTCACCAATTATAAATGTTAATTTACCCGGACATGGATATAGCAGTACAGATGTAAAAAGATTTAGAGGTCCTTTAGGGGCTGCAGGAGTATTTGGTACTCCAGAAGGAGTAGGTGGAATTACAGGAGCAACAATTGCAAAAGCTGCAGGATACTCTATAACAGTAGGTAAATATGTTGACGGTGGTACTGATACAACAGGACCCAATAATACCGGACAGTTTGGTAGAAATTGGTTTTGGTTTAGTGCCGATACAAACGCAACGAGTGTTGCAGCAGGAGGAGGATACCCGATCTCAGTAGGACCGGTTACTTTACAATCATAATGGCAGGATATACTTATTCAAATTTAACAGACGATATTAGAAACTGGACAGAAGTTGATTCTACAGTTTTTACTCAAGCAGTTATAAATAGATTTATTGAAAATGCCGAATATCGCTTATCTTATGATGTTCCAATTGATGCAGACAGAGTAAGATCTGATGCTCAATTAGCAACAGATTATAATAGTATCAATGTTCCCGCTGGATGTTTATTTGTTAGAGCGGTAGAAGTTTTTGATTCTACATCTGATAGAACTGGTAAAGGACAATTTTTATTAAAAAGAGATCAAACTTTTATTCAAGAATATGTGGGAGAATTAACAGGCCCTGAAGGAAGTCAAACAGGTCAAGATACTACGGGATTACCTAAATATTATGCCATGTTTGGAGGGGCAACAGCAGCTGGAGCCACGACTTCAGGCGCTCTTTATTTAGCACCTACTCCTGATAAAAATTATTTATATACGATTTATTGGAACAAAATTCCTCAAGTCTTATCTTCTGGAAATCCTACCACTTATATTAGTACTTACTTCCCCCAAGGGCTATTATATGCTTGTTTGGTAGAGGCTTATTCTTTTTTAAAAGGCCCAGCAGATATGTTGACATTATATGAACAAAAGTATAAACAGGAACTAGCGAAATTTGCAAGTATGCAAATTGGGAGACGAAGACGAGACGATTACACAGATGGTACTGTACGTATACCGATCGAGTCACCGCCTCAATAATAGGAGATAAATTATGGCAATAACATCGGCAATTTGTAACAGCTTTAAACAAGAAATTTTAGTAGAGGGTCATAACTTTACTGGTGGTACAGACGCATTTAAATTGGCTTTATATCAAAGTTCAGCAACTTTAAGTAAATCAACTACAGCGTACGCAGCACCAACAGATGGTACAGCTGATCCAACAAGCACTTACGAAGTGAGTTCAACTTCAACAGGATATACAACAGGTGGAAACGCTTTAACAAGCACAACTCCAGTTTTATCTAGTGACACTGCATGTTGTCTATTCGCAAGTACATCATGGGGATCAAGTGCATCTTTTACAGCAAGAGGTTGTTTAATTTATAATTCAACAAATGCTAACAAAGCGGTTTGCACAATTAACTTTGGTGCAGACAAGACTGTGACAACTGGAACTTTTACAATTCAATTTCCAGCTCAAACAGCAGGTAACGCAATTATCCAAATAGCATAGGAGGCCCATGTCGACGGGATGGGGACGACTAACCTGGGGGCAATCTCAGTGGAATGGTTCTACTGTTTTGGCAACCGGTTGGGGTGCTAAATCGTGGGGTTCTGGTGAGTGGGGTGATCTTTCTAATGAAACCATTACTCTTGCAGGACAATCAGCTACAGCAACAGTTGGAAGTTTAACAGAATTAATTGAAGTAAGACCTGGTTGGGGTACACTCAAGTGGGGTGAAAATGGTTGGGGTAGTGTTGAAGAAGCAACTGAAACTTTAGTTGGTTTATCAGCTACAACAGCTTTAGGAACTTTAATAGAAATACCTGGACAAATAGTTGGTTTAACAGGTAGATCTGCAACTACAACAGTTGGCTCATTAACTATTGATGCAAGTTTAACTCTTTCATTAACTGGTCAACAATTAATTTCATCATATGGAAATCTTTCACTTGATGAGCATTCAGTTGGATTAGTAGGTTTATCAGCTACATCATCAGTAGGCACTTTAAATCCTGCAGATATTATGGGTATTAGTGGTGTATCAGCAAGCACTGCTCTAGGTACTTTATCATATAGTTCAGATCCTACTTTGACCGCAAGTGGTCAAGCGGCTACGACAGCTTTAGGGACTTTAACAGCTTCTCCTGAAACTTTAACTACTTTAACAGGTCAATCAGCAACTACAGCCGCTGGCGCCCTTACTACGGTTCAACAGACTAATGCGAGTTTAGTAGGTCTAGGACAAGTGGCAACAGCTACTGTAAATGGACCAGGTTTAATATTGAAATATTATGGAGATAAAACACCAAATACCAGTGCGAGTTATACGGATAAAACCCCAAGAACAAGTGCTAGTTATACGGATAAAACACCAGCATAATACTATTGACTTTAAACTAATGAGAACATATAAACTAAAAAACTAGGAGATTTTTACAATGGCTTCAACATATAACAGTCTTGGTATCCAATTAATGGCAACTGGCGAAAATGCCGGTACATGGGGTACAAATACCAACAATAACTTAAACTTTATTAAAAATACTTTTGGGTATATTGAAGTTGCAATCACAGCGGATAGAACTTTAACCATACCAGATGGTTCCACGGGAACTTATGATGGTCGAGCTTTTATTATTAAACTAACTGGTTCTACTGGTGGAAGCAGAGTTTTAGATATTGCAGCAACTGCAGGAGATCCTGCGGCAGCAATTGAAAAACCTTTTTTAGTAATTGACAGTACAACTAGAGGCGGTAGTGATACTATAACTTTTAAAGTTACAGGTCAGACAGGAATCGTAATACCTAGATATGGAAATGTTTGGTGTTATCATGATGGTACCGATATACGTACATCAGGAATGCTTAGTACAAGAGGATCGGCAGGAAATGCACCAGCTCAAGCCGCTTATACTTTACCAGCTGCCGATGGATCAACAGGTCAATATTTAAAAACTGATGGATCAGGAGCGTTAAGTTTTGATACTCTTCCTGCAGCAGGAATATCAACAGGAAAAGCTATTGCAATGGCAATGATTTTCGGGTAAAAAAGAGAAGGAATTAAATTATGGCAAATCCAAATATAGTATCAGTCGCAACAATTGAAGGCGGTAATGCGGGTTGGAACCTATCTACAGGTTTAACAACAACATTAGCTGAATGCGCATCTAATTATATTTTAAAAATCAATAGAATTGTATGTACTAATGTTCATGCTACAGACGCAGCAAATTTAAGTTTGTATGTTGATGGCATGGGAACAGGTGCAGCGGGAATTACAACAACAGGTGCAGACGCAGCTGTTTATTTAGCAAAAGTTATTTCAGTACCAGCTAATGCTTCATTAGTTGTTTCTGACACACCTATCTATCTTATGGAAGGTGATTTATTAAAAGGCGGATCAAGTGCCGCAAGTTCATTAGACTTATTCATATCATATGAAACGTTAATCGACTAGGAGGTTAAATTATGGCGCAAGGAAACGGCGGAATAATTGGACCAGTCAATACGGTTTCAGCAGTTTACAAAGATAAAATTACAGTCATTACGGCGACGGGATGTTTTACTAAATCATCTTGTAATCCAGCAGCACCAGGTAAAGCTACAGTTGTAGTTGCAGCTGGAGGTGGTGGCGGTGGTTGGGACGCTGGCGGTGGCGGTGGAGCCGGTGGAATGATTATTAAACAATGTCACGTACTTCCCGGAAGTGCAGTTCCTGTAACTATTGGTGGTGGAGGAGCTGGCTCAAACGCAAATAACAGTAAAGGAGTTAGTGGATGTAATTCTGTTTTTGGTTCTGCGTGTGCACCTATTACAGCAGCTGGCGGAGGTGGAGGTGGTTCAGAAAATAATGCACCTGCCCGATGCGGAATTGCTGGTGGTTCAGGTGGAGGTGGAATTGCAAGATGTGGTCCTAGAGCAGGGGCCGCAGGAAATACTCCTGCTATTCCTGCACCTTTAGGTGGTCCACAAGGAAATCCTGGTGGCGAAGCAGTTTGTGCGGGTGGTTCAGGTGGTGGTCATGGTGCAGCAGGAGAACCTATTCCTTCTCCTTATAATCCATGTTGTACAGGTGGAGACGGTGGAGCTGGTACTGATGTTACACCTTTTTTTAATGCAGCCCCTTCATTTACTTTTCCTTGTTCAGCTTGTTCTCCAAGAGGAGTTTTAGGAGGAGCAGGAATTTACGCTGGTGGCGGCGGTGGCGGCGGTGGAAATGATAATAGAACTGGAGGAAGTGGAGGTGGAGGAAATCCAGCACCAGGTCCTTGTTCAGCAAATAGACCCGGTAAAGCAAATACTGCTGGTGGCGGAGCCGGTGGAAGTAGTTCACCATATGTTGGTGGAACAGGTGGTTCAGGTGTAGTTCTCGTTGGAGAAAAATGTCAACAACCATGTGGAAGTAAAGCTCCAGGTGTTTGGCAAATGAATACAGTATATGATTTCGTAAAAGATGATAATTGGGTTTATAATAATGCAGATTTAGATTATTTAGTAATTGCTGGTGGTGGATCTGGTGGTTATGATGCTGGTGGTGGAGGTGGAGCAGGAGGATATACAACTTCTTACTGTAACCCTGGTGCTTCAGCTTTAAATTTAAAATGGGGAACTTACCCCATAACGGTAGGTGGTGGAGCTGTAGCAGCCGGAGCTCCTACGGGTCCACTTACAGCTGGTGGAAAAAAAGGAAATGATTCAACTTTTCAAACAATAACTAGTACTGGAGGTGGAGGTGGTGGAACATCTACTACTCCAAGTGGAACTCCAATCAGTCCACAATATAATGGTATGCCAGGAGGTTCTGGAGGTGGTGGTCGAGCTAATGTGGCAGGTACTGGAGGATCAGGAAATGATCCTGCTGTCCCAACAGCTTTAGGAGGACCTCAAGGTAATGCTGGAGGAACTACTTCTCCTGGTTCAGGTCAAGTTGGTGGTGGAGGTGGTGGAGCTAATGCTGCTGGAGCTACTAATGGAGCTGGTGGAGCTGGTGGAGCAGGTAAAGCAAATTCAATAACAGGATCTCCTATAACTTACGCTGGTGGTGGAGGCGGTGGTGGAAACTGTGGTGGCGCTGGAGCAGCTGCTGGAGCTGGTGGTGGTGGAAAAGGTGGAGCCGGAAGTGGTGGTAATGGTGGAGCTGGAAGTGCAAACACTGGTGGTGGTGGAGGTGGTAGTGGATGTGGACCTTCCTCTACTATATCTGGAGCCGGAGGTTCAGGATTAGTAATTTTAAGATCAAGTCAATATTTATCAACAGATAGTGCGTGTGCACCAGTTAATTCACCTGATGGTGGTACAAGTACATTTATAGCCCAATTTAATGCATCAGCCAATTTAACAATTAGTGGCACACCTACTAATGGTTTTGATTATTTAGTTGTAGCGGGTGGTGGTGCCGGTGGACAACAAAGAGGTGGTGGAGGTGGTGCTGGAGGATTTAGATCTTCTTTTCCAGGTGGAACAAAAGTATTTTTAGAAACAGGAACAAATCAAGTAGTAGTTGGAGCAGGAGGAACAGCTACACCTACATGTGCAGGCACTCAATGTGCGGGAACTCCTGGAGAGAATTCATATGTCGGATATATAACAAGTTTTGGAGGTGGAAAAGGTGGTTTTAAAGATAATGAAGATGGACATCCGGGTGGTTCAGGTGGTGGTGGAGAAGGTCGATTTGCTACGTGTGGAGGAGCTGGAAATATTCCTACGAATAGTTCACCTCAATCTCCTGTTCAAGGTTATGCAGGTGGAAACGCTTCAGGAACTCAAAATCCCCCAGATGGATATTCCTCTGGAGGTGGTGGTGGAGCTACTGCCGTAGGATCACCTAATCCAAGTGCTACTCAAGGTGGCGCAGGAGGAGCAGGAAAAGCTAATTCAATTTCAGGAGCTTCAGTAACTTATTCTGGTGGTGGCGGAGGTGGAACAGGATCTTATTCTAATACTCAAGGAACTGGTGGTGCAGGAGGTTCTGGAGGTGGTGGAGCTGGTGGAAATGGTGGAGCAGCACCTGTAGCTAGTGGAACAGCTGGAACAGTTAATACTGGTGGTGGCGGAGGTGGTGCTGCTGTAGGCCCAGGTTCTGTAGTAGGCGCAGGAGCAGCCGGAGGGTCAGGAATCGTTATATTAAGAATAGCAACAGCTTGCGCACCAGGCAGTTTAGCAGTAGCTCCTGGAACTAACCAATTAACAACAGATGGGTCTTGTAAAGTAGCTACATTTACTGTATCTGGAACGTTGACAGTATAGAAAAATTAAATTATAACTATAACTTTTAAGGAGTAAAAATATGGCACATTTCGCAGAATTAGATGGTAATAATGTAGTAACAAGAGTGGTGGTTGTTGGAAATGATATTAGTACAGCAGCAGGACCTTTAGGAAATAATGACATGCATGTGGATGGAGAAACATGGTGTATTAATTTTTTTAAAGGAGGCACTTGGAAACAAACTTCTTATAATCACAATTTTAGAAAACAATATGCAGGCAAAGGCTATAGTTATGATTTTGCTAAAGATAAATTTATTTGTCCTCAACCATATGCATCTTGGTCATTAGATGGAAATGATGATTGGCAAGCACCAGTTACATATCCAACTGATACTACAGGTAAACATATAATTTGGGATGAAGCAGGACAAAAATGGACTGCAACAGATTTTGATAACGTAGATAATAAATACAATTGGGATGCATCAGCTCTAGCTTGGGTATCCGCATAAGGAGACTCATATGGCTAGCCCTTCAGCCTCATCAAATGGTGGTATAATCGGAAAAACGAATAAAACTTCGTTTGGAAAATGTTCAGTTACAACTCAAACAGGTACAGGCGCAATCACTACAAAATCCGGAACTAGAGTTATTAAAACTTTAATTGTTGGCGGTGGTGGAGGTGGTGGTGGTTCTGTAGGATCTGGTGGTGCTCAAGGTGGCGGTGGTGCTGGTGGAATTAAATGTTTAGAATTAAATGTTTGTGGAAGTACAGCTTACACAGCTACAGTAGGAGGTTCTGGAAGTGCGGGACCTACAAGTGCACCTGGAATAGGTGGAAATGGTGGAGACTCTTCTTTAGCAATTGGATGTACAACTTATACTTCAACCGGTGGTGGCGGTGGAGGTGGAGCAAATGCTGCAGGAAGAGATGGTGCTGATGGTGGTTCTGGCGGCGGTGGTGGCGCTGGTGGTGGCGTTGGTGGATGTGGAACTGCTTGTCAAGGAAACGCTGGTGGTGATCAAGTACATACCCCTCCTGCCTTTGGAGGAGGTGGCGGTGGAGGTAAAACCGCTGCGGGTGCTGATGGTACATCAAGTGCCGGAGGCCCTGGTGGAGCAGGAACAGATTATAGTACAACATATGGAAATATTGGCCCAACATGTTCAGTGTTTGGCGGTGGTGGAGGTGGTGGATCTTACCCTGGACCGGGAACTCAAGGAGCTGCTGGAGCAGGTGGTGGTGGAGCTGGTGGAACACCAGGTGGTAATGCAGGAACAACAAACACTGGCGGTGGTGGAGGTGGTTCTGGAGAAGGTGGAACAGGTGGAGCAGGTGGATCAGGAGTCGTAGTAGTAAAAGAATTAAATAAAGCATGTGGTGTATGGTCAATGCAATCACAATTTCACGCGCAAGCAGCCGGAACATGGCCAAAATTTTTAGCAACTTTCCCAGGTGTAGATTATTTAGTAGTCGCAGGTGGTGGAGGTGGAAATTCCGGATTAGCAGGTGGAGGTGGAGCTGGAGGTTATCGTGCTTCTGGTTATGGACCTGCACCTTTACAAGGAACAGCATTAGTAGTTGAACAAGGCTGTCACGCTATTGTAGTAGGTGATGGAGGAGCTTCAGATACATGTGGAAGTGATTCAAGTTTTGCTGCCGGCGAATCTTTTGGAATAACATCATCTGGTGGTGGTAAAGGTGGTAGTACAAATCAAGGAGGAACTACTGGTGGATCTGGTGGTGGAACCGGATGTAATGATGGTGGTGCCCCTTCAGGAGTTGCAGGTAACGCGGGTGGATACACTCCGCCAGAAGGAAACTCTGGTGGTGGTGGTTGGCCCGGAACTCAACCTTATTCAGGTGGTGGCGGAGGAGGTGGTGGTGCCGGTGGAGCAGGAACAGGTATGCCTGGTCCTAATGCCGGTGGTCCTGGAGGATCCGGAGTTCCTAATTTAATTAGTCCATCTTTCCCTATTTCAACATTTGCTGGAGGTGGTGGAGGTTCAGGTCACAATGGTGGACCTAGAGGAACTGCACCTGCTGGATCTGGTGGACCAGGCGGTGGTGGAGCTGGTGGAGTTAGCGGCTGTGGAGGTGCTGGAACTGCTAATACCGGTGGTGGCGGTGGCGGTGGAGGTTATACTTTTGGTGGTAGTAACCAACCAGGAAATGCTGGAGGATCAGGAGTTGTTATATTAAGATTTCCAGATAGTGCATGTTTAAGTGCAAGCCCAGGAACGAATAGTGTAGCACCTGCACCAGGTTCTACAAAAATTGCAACATTTACGGTTACTGGAACCTTATCAGTTAACCCTTCTTAATTTTTAATATTTACTTTTTCTTTATTTTAAAGTATATCTTAAGTATAAAGATATATATATGAATCTTACAAATTATTATTGGTATTTTCAATCAGTTGTTCCTTCCAGAATTTGTGATGAAATTGTTCGTTATGGCAAACAACTTCAAGATCAAATGGCAGTTACAGGTGGTTTTGGAAATCAAAAACTAAATTCAAGACAAGTTAAAGATTTAAAAAAGAAAAGAGATTCTAATATTGTATGGATGAATGATCGTTGGATTTATAATGAAATACAACCTTATGTTCAAACCGCAAATACAAATGCAGGATGGAATTTTCAATGGGATTATTCTGAATCATGTCAATTTACTAAATATGAAAAAGGTCAATTTTATGATTGGCATTGTGATGGTTGGGATAAACCATACAGCAGAGAAAGTAATAACCCATCTAATGGTAAAATTAGAAAATTATCAGTAACTGTAACATTATCTGATCCAAAAGAATATAAAGGCGGAGAGTTAGAATTTGATTTTAGAAACCTGGATCCCGATAAAAAACCTAATATTAAAAAGTGTAAAGAAATATTACCTAAAGGATCCTTGGTGGTGTTTCCAGGGTTTGTGTGGCATAGAATATGCCCAGTTAAAAAAGGAACAAGACATAGTTTAGTTATATGGAATTTAGGATGGCCGTATAGATAAAGGAGTATATGAAAAAGAAAAAAACTAGAAAACAAAAGACAAAGAAAAAATTAGATGAGATATCTTGCGGAAGTGCGAAATCTTTTCCTTCTCAATTATTTAGAGAAGATTATTTTAAATGTCCTATATGGTTTGCTGATGAATCAGCGTTTGTAGATAAATTAAATAAAGCATCTGATTCGTATATTGAAACAGCTACAAAAAATTTAGAAAAAAATATAAATGAAAGAAATAAAAAATTTGGAGATAAAGGGGACATGGGTAATGTTTTTCACTCTACATCTTTAATAGGAGATCCTAATTTTAAACCCCTACAAGATTATATAGGTGCAACAGCACATAATCTATTAGGAGAAATGGGTTTTGATATAACTAATTATCAAGTGTTTACCACAGAAATGTGGGTACAAGAATTTGCTAAGAATGGTGGAGGACATCATACCTTACATACTCATTGGAATGGTCATATATCTGGGTTTTATTTTTTAAAAGCTAGTGAAAAAACATCAAGACCTATATTTGAAGATCCAAGGGCAGGGAATATGATGAATCTATTGCCTGCAAAAGATGTAACTAAAATAACTTATGCTAGTCATCAAATTAACTATGAGGTTAAACCAGGAAGACTAATATTTTTTCCCTCTTATATGCCACATATGTATTCAGTAGATATGGGGTATGAACCATTTAGGTTTATACATTTTAATTGTCAAGCTGTACCAAAAGGAGTTGTTCAATGGCACCCAAAATAATAAAAAATTTTTTAGAGCCAGAACAATTTGAAGACCTTCAAAAAATGTTTTATCTACCCACGTTTCCTTGGTATTTAAATAAAGTATTAGATGAAAATGAAGACAGACAATTTACACATTCTTTTTATTTAAGACAAAAAAGAAATTCAGATTTTTTTCCTTTTCTTCGTCCTTTTTTAAAAAAATTAAATATATTTATATTAGTAAAAGCTAAAGCTAATTTACTTTTAAAAACTTCTACAGTAGTAGAACATGGTTTTCATAAAGATTTTGATTTAAATCATGTACCTCTTTTAACTGCTGTATATTATGTTAATACTAATAATGGATACACACAGTTGAAAAATGGGATAAAGATCCCAAGTGTTGCCAATACTATAGCTATTTTTGATACTCAAGAAATGCATACAGGAAGTACATGTACTGATGAAGACCATCGTATAGTATTAAATTTTAATTATATAGAAGGAGTAGAAGAAATAGAAGGAGTAAAAGATGACATTTAAAACAAATAAATATACAATATTAAAAGGAGCTATTAGTAGAGAGGTAGCAGATTTTGCTTTTGCTTATTTCTTAAATAAAAGAAAGGTGGCAAAATTTTTATTTGATCAAAAATACATTTCACCATTTACAGAATACTGGGGAGTATGGAATGATGCCCAAGTGCCTAATACCTATTCTCATTACTCAGATATGGTTATGGAAACTTTACTACAAAAAGTTAAACCCGTAATGGAGAAGCATACTAAATTAAAATTAAGTGAAACTTATTCTTATGCTAGAATTTATAAAAAAGGTGATGTACTAGCTAGACATAAAGATAGATACTCTTGCGAGATATCTACCACATTAAATCTTGGCGGAAATCCTTGGCCTATATATTTAGATCCAACAGGTAATAAAGGTCAAGCTGGTATTAAAGTAGATTTAAAACCAGGTGATATGCTTATATATTCAGGTTGTGATTTAGAACATTGGCGAGAAGAATTTACAGGCGACACTTGTGGCCAAGTGTTTTTACATTACAATCAAAAAGGTTCTAAACTAGCTAAAGAAAATGAATTTGATAAACGTCCATTCATAGGACTTCCGGCCTGGTATAAAGGCTTTACTTTACCTACAAAATAAGTTATAAAATTACTCTGTGGGGGGAGACACCACCAATCACCCTCCCCCTACTTAACCATTTGAATTTCCTCCAGATCTGATATAAACCTTATAAACAGGATTTTTTATATGTTACAAAAGATAGGTTTTTTACCAGGATTTAATAAACAAGTTACAGCTACCGGAGCAGAAGCCCAATGGACAGGAGGGGAAAATGTTCGTTTTAGGTATGGGACTCCTGAAAAAATAGGTGGTTGGAATCAATTAGGACAAGATAAATTAACGGGTGCAGCTAGACAAATGCACCATATCGTAACAAAAGAATCTATAAAATTTTCTATTATTGGAACAAACAGAATTTTATATGCCTATACTGGTGGAGTTTTCTACGACATTCATCCCATTAAAACAGATTTTGGTGGCTCGTATGGAGCTTTTACGTGTAATTTTTCTAGTGGACAGGCTGCTGTAACCATTACTTTTTCTGGTGGAGCATCAACAGCTGGTATGTCTGCTGGAGATATTTTATTAATGGACGATTTTACAGGTGGTGGAGGAACAGGTTTCTCAGCTACAGATTTTGATAATAAAAAATTTATGATTACTTCAGTAGATTCTACTACGCAAGTAACAATAACAATGGGTAGTAATTCTGGAGCTACTACAACAGGAACTTTAAAAGTTCAATGGTATTATCCCGTAGGACCAGCGGAACAAGTAGGAGCTTATGGATGGGGTATATCTTTATTTGGTGGTACAATTTTAGGATCTACTACAACAACTTTAACAGCTCCAGGGTTAAACGATGATACAAATGGTACCGGTGGATCCGGGACTACAATTAATGTGGGAAGCACCACAGGATTTCCATCTTCAGGAACAAATTATTTTCAAGTAGGAACCGAAGAAATTTCTTACACAGGTGTAACAGCTACAAGCTTTACCGGTATAACAAGAGCAGTCAGAGGATCAACGCGATCCGCTCACAGTGGAGGTGCTACTATAACCAATACTTCTAGTTGGACTGGATGGGGATCAGCTGCGGCTAACACTGATAAAGTAACTGACCCAGGACTTTGGTCCATTGATAATTTAGGGGATAATGTTATTGCTTTAATTCATAATAGTGTAGTAGTCGAATGGGATTCATCAGCTGCTAATGCTACATCTAATAGAGCTACTGTTATTGTGGGAGCACCAACAGCTTCTAGAGATATGTTAGTATCTACACCCGACCGTCACTTAATTTTATTTGGAACAGAAACAACAATCGGAGATCCAACTAAACAAGATGATATGTTTATAAGATTCTCTTCTCAAGAAGATATAAATACATGGACTCCAACAGCAACCAATAGTGCTGGTACACAAAGACTGGCCGCCGGATCACGGATCATGGGAGCTAAACTAGGAAGAAATGCAATTTACGTATGGACGGATACCTCATTATTTACTATGCGTTTTGTGGGAACTCCATTTACTTTCGCTTACGAACAAGCGGGAACTAACTGTGGGTTGATTGGTATGAATGCTGCGGTAGAAGTAGATGGAGCCGCTTACTGGATGTCTGAAAACGGTTTCTTTAGATACACTGGTAAACTAGAATCTATGGACTGTCTGGTTGAAGACTATGTTTATGACGATCTTAATAAAACTTCTAACCAATTAATATATTGTGGTCTTAATAACTTATTTGGAGAAATTATGTGGTTCTATCCAACAGCCAATTCAAATGTGGTTGATAGGGTTGTTTTGTATAGTTATTTAGATTCAACTGCTGAAAGACCAATTTGGTTTACCAATGCAAGCACCTTATTTAGAAGAACCACTTGGACAGATTCTGCTGTCTTTGGTTTACCTCATAGTACAGCTTACGATGCAGGAAATGATGCATCTTTTGATGTTACTGGTAACACTGAAGGAAGCACTATATACTACGAACATGAAACAGGAGTTAATCAAGTTAACTCTGGAGTAGATACAGCAATACCAGCTAATATATTATCAGGAGACTTTGATATTACCCAAGACCAACAAAGAGGAATTACTTTTAGAGGAGATGGAGAATTTATTATGAGAATTAGTAGATTTTTACCTGACTTTATATCTCAATCAGGGACAGCAGTAGTTTCATTAGACCTAAGAAATTATCCTAATCAATCAGCTGTAAGCTCGACATTGGGTCCTTTTAATGTTACAAGCAGCACTACGTATCAATCGTGCCGAGCACGAGCAAGAGCCGTAGCTGTTAAAATATCAAACACGGCTGTAGATTCGAATTGGAAACTAGGTACATTTAGATTAGATGTACACGCAGGAGGAAGAAGATAGTGCCGTTTAAGTCAGAAAAGCAAAGACGCTATATGCATGCTAACTTACCCGAGATCGCAAAGAGATGGGAAAGAGATTATGCAAGTGGTGGTATTGCTAGATTAGGATACCAACAAGGCAATTGGGTTGCTCCTTTTTATAATACAAATGTAATGCAAGGGAGTCTTATACCTCCTGATCTGGGTATTTATAATTATCAGTATCCTCGTGGGACTGATATAATAGGAATGGATGAAATGAATACATATGGTCAACTTCCTATGGGTACGGATACAATAGGAATGAACGAAATGTTTTCTTACCCAAAAATTAAACCAGACTATAATTTTGGTCGAGACATTGATCAAACCTATACGCAAGGAAATGAATTTAATGTAAACCCTAAACAGCCAGCTTGGTATAAAAGGATGTTTAATAAAGTTGGTCAAGGTATAACAGGACTTAAAAATAAATTCAGAGGAGGGTGGGATCAATCACAAAATTTTGTAAAAAATATAATGGATAATACTATGATTGGAAGAGTAGCTGCTGGATTTGATGCAACTAATCCAAGAGCATTTAATTATAATCCAGCTCTTCAAGGTCAGATAGATTTTATGAAAGAGCAAGGAATGTATGGAACAAATCCAACCTCAGGTCTTAATCAAATTAGAGGTGGTGTATTATCTGGTAAAAATTTACAATCAATTGGCGGGTTAAATGACTTAGGTGCTCTGTATGAGAAAAGTATAGCTCAAACAGAAAAAACTCTTGCTGGTCTACCTGAGCAATGGAGTAGATTAAAGAATAGTGATGATCCAGAAGACCAAGCAGAGTACTGGGAAAAAGTGGCTCTTCACAAAGCTCGTCTACAAAAGAAACAAAATGAATATAATATATTTAAAGCTAATCAAGAAAAAATAAGACAAGAAAACATAGCTAAAGAAAAAGCTTTTGTTACACAAGGATTAGGTGTAACTGCAGCCGACGCAGCTACTTCAGGTAAAGGTATGGATCATACAGCAGGTATGACAGCTAGAGAAAGAGGAGCAGCGGCATCTAGAATGGGTGGTGGTTCAAGACAAGCTAAATCCGGTTCTCAAAAAGCTGGAGGTTCAGGAAGAACTGATGGTGGTTGGGGATGGGCTCAGGGAGGAATTGTAAGTCTATGGCCAAAATAGTACAATCATTAACCCGAGCCAGTGAACAATACAGAGAAGACGTAGCTCAATCTTTAGTTAGAGATTTAGATGCTGTGTTAGAAAAATTAAACACAACATTTCAAGAAGAACTTAAACAGGAGATAGAAGCTAAGGCTTTCTTTGTCGAATAATGGCTGTTGTAAATATATACAATTTTTATGGTAAAAGCACTACCACTGCAGATTCAAATATAGCTTTACTTTCGCCGGCAGTTAATGAAACTTTTATTATTAAATCTATAAGAGTTACTAATAAATCAGGAGCTAATACTCCAACAATCAGTATAACTAATAACGCTTTTTTTATTACCCATACTCAAACTTTAGCAGTTAACACCAGTGTTGAATTAATTAGTTTACCACTTATCGTAGTGGGAGGAACTATTTTAAAATATAGCACAGCGGGGACGATGACTAATGGAGTAGATATTGGAATTAGTTATTTAAACATCAATAAGGAGGTTACAACATAATGAACGATGTACCAGAAATAAAACCAGATAAAATTATAACTACTATTTCTAACCTTAAAACAGGGGAAATATATAACACTGAAGAGGAATGGAAAGCGAAGGGAATAGATGAAAAAGATATTCGAAGAGATGTTAAAGTCATCATGCCAGCACTTGATTTGTTTGGAAAAACAAGCTAAAGTGTAGGATCAGGAAATATATACCTGCCCTTAACTAAAATGAGACAAAATTATGGCACTATTTGAAGAAGAACAGATCACAGATACACTAGAAACGACGGCCCCTTCTATAAAATATGAAGGCAATGAAGGGCCTCAAGATCCTAGACAGGAGCAAATGCTTGCTCAATTAAAAGAAGAATACATGCAATATGTATTTTCTCAAAACGAATTAGGTGAGCCAGTAATGTCTTTTGAAGAATGGTATTCAATGGTTTACGAAGCTAGTAAGATGGGTGTTCAAGCTCCTCAAGAAGAAATGAGTATGCAAGAAACTATGATGAGAGAACCCGCAGCTTATGGTGGTATCATGGATATTAATTCAGGAAGAAGAGCTTATGGTTTAGGAAGTATATTTAAAAAGATTACAAAGATTCCAAAGAAAATATTTAAAGGTGCAAAGAAAGTACTTAAAAGCCCACTAGGTAAAGCAGCAGCTTTATATTTTGCTCCAGCTTTAATACCAGGTGGAGCTTCTACTATGGGTGGAGTTTTAAAAAATATGGCTCCTAAATTATCATCAGACTGGTTGATGAAAAAAGCTACACATGAAGGTGGTAAAAAAGGTATTCTATCAGCGGCAAAAAAATTTTTAACAGGTAATAAAAAAGGCATAGCTAGTCTAGGTATTGGTGCTTTAAGTGCACTACCATTACTAGGTATTGGAACTCAGAAACAACAACAAGAGGTTGTACCGGACATGGGTAAACTTGGAAGTTTTGATTTTGATTATGACCAAATGATTAGAGATGTTAAAGGAGCTAAGACTACAGAAGATTTTGCCGACATCAATACAAAATATGGAACAGATCTTGTTGAAGATGAAACTGTTTACGCAGCAGACGGTGGAAGAATTCCATTTGCTTTAGGAACTAAAGCAGACTTTGCAATAGAAGATGTGATGACTGGTGGTGTAGAAGATGAGATTGGTGGTATTACAGGTATTATGAGACAAGCTGATCTTCAACGTAAAGGAAACGTTGGTCAGTTCTATGCGGCTAAAGGCGGAAGAATTGGGTATGCTGATGGTGGAAACATTTTTGAATTATTACAAAAAGAGTTAGACGGAACTATTACTTCAGAAGAATTAAAATTATTAGAAAAATTAATAAAAGAAAGAGGTAAAGATTCTCTACCATTTGCTCAAGGTGGTTCTCCTAAAGAAGGTGGGATCATGGACCTTGGTGGTATGGAAAAAGATTTTAGAGAAACTGGTGGTTTTGTTGACATTGGAGCAGAAGAAAAAGCTGATGATGTACCCGCAAGATTAAGTGTAAATGAATTTGTAATGACAGCTGATGCTGTTAGAGGCGCAGGTGATGGAGACATCGACAAAGGCGCATCGGTCATGGAAAACATGATGAAAGAATTAGAAGAAAAAGGTCAAGAAGAAAACATGAAAATGGCTGGACCTGATTGGTATATAAAAAGAATAGAACATCTAATGTATTTAGGTTATGACTATGATGAAGCATCACGAATAGCCTATGACAATGATAAATATTATGAAGTCGTAGGGGGAGACGCAAGAAGACAAGGAGCTGAAGATATGTTTGAAGTTTCGGAAAGATTAAGCGAGGTAGTATAATGGCTGTACAACAAACACAAATGTTACCGGCACCGTTTCTAACGGATGTCTCAAAAGATTACGCTAAAAGATTAGGAGCTGTTACAGCTGCACCTTTAGATACATCTCAATTTGCACCTGGAATTGCGGGTCAAGATCCTTATCAAACACAAGCTTATACAATGGCGGGTCAAGGTATCGGTGCGTACCAACCATACTTAACGGGCCAAGGAGCATACGCTGGAACACCAACAGACATGAGAGGTGTTCAAGATTATATTACTCAAGCTGGAGCTTATTCGGGACCAACTGCTTATCAACAGTTCATGTCTCCGTATCAACAAGACGTTATTGATAAAACTTTAACAGAATTTGACAAGCAAGCTCAGGCTGGAATCACAAACATTGGATTACAAGCAGCTAAGTCTGGAAACTTAGGTGGTGGTAGAGAAGGAGTAATGAGGTCAGAGTATCAAACACAATCAGATTTAAATAGAGCAATGTTACAAGCAAAATTATTACAACAAGGTTTTGGTCAAGCTCAAACTTTAGCTAACCAAGCATTCGGTCAACAAAGAAATTTAGCACAGGATGTTTCTGGACTAGGTGGATTACAATATAAATTACAAGGTCAAGATGTAGGAAGATTAGGATCAGCGGGCGCGATCCAACAGGCTCAAGCGCAGGCAGAAGCTGATGCCTTGAGAGAAGCAAATAGACTAAAAGCATACGAACCATATGAGAGATTAGGATACCTTGGCAGCGGTTTATCTTCTATGTTGGCTGGTATGCCTGGAGGATATTCATCAACAGTAATGCCGGATAAAGATCCATTAACAAAAGCTTTAGGAATTGCATCGGTGGGAGGACAATTCTATAAAAACGTATTTGGGGACAACGCATAATGAGTAGAATTTTTCACAGACCTATGTTCAGAAAAGGTGGCTCAGCTGGAGGTATAACTTCTGGTTTGAGACGAGGGTATGCTAATGGAGGAGATGTAGAAGACGATCCAGGAACAAAAATAAATCCAGCTATTGTTGCAACAGACACTGTTGTAGAAGAAAAAGAAGCACCACCATCGCTTCCTTTTTCATATGAACAAATAGATCCACCTAAAGCTCCAGGTTTTGATTGGGGTACGTTTGGTTTAAATTTAATGAGTGGTCCATCGACTGGAGATTTCTGGAGCGATGTAGGTGAAGCTGGTAAAGAACCTTACTCAAGATATCAACAAGGTAGAGCAGCTTACGACATGAATAAATATAAACATAAGCTAGCTGAAAGACAGTTTGGTTTAGAAGTATATAAAGCCATGAACAAGGATGATCAATTAAGAGTTCAACAAGAAATGAAATTCTATATGGATCAAGGAATGACTGAAGAAGAAGCATTCAACCAAGTTATATATAGAAAAAAACAACACCCAGATGAAACTAAAAGAATACAAGATCAAGCAGTATTAGAAGAACAAAAAGAAAATTTAACTATATTACGAAATAATTATGCTGATGATGATATAGGTCAAGGTATTGCTCTTACTCCTCAACAAGCTAAAAAAGTACAAACATTTCATGATTGGGCGCAAGAAAACAACAAATTATTTAATGCTTATTCTGCAGTCATAGATACAGATGACATTCAAATAGGTCAACTACAACCAAACCCAGATAAAAGTGGTAAACTAATGCTACCAGAAGGTGTAGATAATGAAACTTATAAACCTGGACATCATTATATAGATGTGGGAACTAACACTGTATGGTTGGTTAGTGAAAGTGGACAAGAGCTTATCCCAGTTGTAATAGAATAGGAGGTCCAATGGTATTTGGATTTGACCCTAGAAAACTTGTTAAAGATCAGCAAGAAGAAGAAAAGAAGAAAGTAGAAAAAGTTATTTCTGATCAAGAAGCTTATGATCTTCAACTAGAAAAAAGAGAAGCACGACTTCGTAAGAAAAGTCAAATAAGAGAAGGGTTAGACAACGCTTTTAAAATCATCAGAGAAACTAAATTTAGAATTAAAGAAGGCGACGACGCCTACTACGATTATAAAAAAAGAAGTGACCCTGATTACAAAGACCCTAGAGAATACGCTGAAGGAGAAGTTTTTATAACTCCATCTGAATTAGAAAACATGGATAGGGGTGGTAAGAAAGTTAAAAATTTAGAAGAAGAGTACGGAGACGAAGAACCTATTAAACCTCAATTAGCTTCTTATGAATCTTCAGGTACCACAGGTAAAATAAAATCCAAAAGCATTAAAGATCCTTTAAGTAGTGATGTAGGTGCATTAGAGGCTTTAGGTTATGGAATAATTTCAGGAACTATACAAATTCCTTATGGATTTGCTAATCTTGGAGCCATGATTTTAGACTATGCTGATAAAAATAATTTACCAGTAGATCAAAGTAGAGTTGCAAGATTAGATAGATGGTTTGAAGATACATTTGCTGGTGAGCTAATGAAATTTACTTCTGAAAAAGCAAAACAAAATGCCGTAGGTAGACTAACCGAAGTCTTAGTTCAAATGTATGGAGGTTGGGCAACTGTAGGTTCAAAAGGTGTTGGTTTAACGGATGACGCATTTAGAATGGTTAACAATGCAATGGATGGTATTAAAAAAGGAAAATATGTAAAGACTTCTAAGAATACTAATTTAGATAGAGGATTAAAAGAAGTTAAAAAATATAATAACTTATCCCGTAAACAAAAATTTGTTTCAGTGGCAGTAGGAGGAGGTCTAGCTGGAGCTGTTGTATATGATGCAGAAAACATTGGTACCTTTGGAGATTTATTTTTTGATGAAGGAGAATTAACTGCTTTAGATAGAAAAGAAAAATCTACATCTAAAGAAGATGCAACCAGAATGTTGTATAATAAATTAAAGTTTGCTGGTGAAATGGGCTTTCCAATTATCCCTGCGATATGGGGACTAGGTAAAGTAGGTAAAAGTATTACCAGTGGTGTGTATAAAAGAGCAGCGAACGCTACTAAGTTTGATAAAACAGTAGAGAAATATGTAGCAAGACCCATGAGAGCTAGAGGTCCTTATCCTGAAGAACAGTTTCAAGCTATGCAAAGGCTTAAAGGTAAATCAGATTCAGCTAACTTATTATCCACAGATTTTTTAAAGAACATAGATCAAATTGTAAAAAGATTATCAAGAGATACTCAAGTGGCATCTAATGCAACAGGTTTAACTGATGGAATTTCAAAAGCAATTGTTAAAGTAATTGAGTCAGGAAAGTTTGTCACACAAAAAGGTAAAATTGTAGTACAAGGTTTTGATAACACAGCTATAAAAGCTTTTAGAGAAAGTTTAGAAAAATTAAAAATACCTGGTAAAGAAATTAATAATATTATTAAAGAGATAGAAGATGTCCATGGATTTTGGGGACAGTATTTAAATACTATTTTTAAAGGTGGTAATTTAAATGTAGGCTTAAAAGAGTTTGTTAAACTTATGAAAGAAAGAATAGGTGATACTTTATCTACTGAATATAAAATATTTAAAGACAATGGTTTATCTCCGGTAGATGGTTACACAGTTTCAAGACAAATTAAAGATGAAGTAGCAGACATATTTAGAAGAAATGCTACAGCTAATAAAGTTAAAATGTCTAAAGAGGAAGCGCGTCTTACGGTAGATCAGATAATTAAAAACGTAAAATTAGATCCGCATACTGGTCAACCTTTCTTTAAGTATCCAGGAATTGGACTGAATGCTGATAAAGCTTTAATAACTAAGTCTATTGCTAAAAATATTACAGGCGGTGGTAGATTTGCAGCTGATGATATAGGAGGATTGATCCAAAAAGAATCAGACCTTGCAGCTTTTCAAAAATTATTTGGTAGTTATAAGAATGCAACTAATGTTATTTCAAATGTAACCGCTGACCTTGCAGACATTGCAGGGAGAGATAGATTTTATAACGTAATTAAAGGAGCTGCAGCTGAACAAATTGCTAGAGGGGAAAGAGCAATTGTATACCCAACTTATAACTCTGCTGCTAAAGCATGGGCTGGAACAGGAGAAAAAATTATTGATGCAGCGAATGGATTAAAACTTCCAAACAAATTAGCTGAAGAAGCATACACCGTTCCATTAGATGGAATGTATACTACAGAAACTATTGCACAAGCTTTAAAAAGTGGAGCACAAAATACTTTAGGAAGTATATCTAAACACTGGGCATATCAAATGGCAGTGATGGCACCTAAAGGATTAATTCAAATGGGTAAAACAGTTGGTGGTCCTTTTACTCATGCTAGAAACTTTTCATCAGGAGCGGTGACTACAGTTGCTTTGGGTAATATTAGATATGCTCTAACAAATCCATTGGTGTTTAGTCAAGCATTATGGAGAGCGCTTAGAACTGTTCAACCTCAATTATTAAGTTACTTACCACGTGTAGGACATAAATTTAGAAATCGTCCGGGTCCAATGTATACTGCTGGTGCAAAAGTAAGTACCAATGAATTAAAACAAGGAGGGCAAGCTTTATATAGATTCTTACTTGATGAAGGGATGGTTAATCAAAATGCTGTGTACAGAGATGTAATAGGTCTTGTAGAAGATACTCAATCATTAGGTTGGTTAAAACGAATGATAGAAAAACCTAAGAGTTGGGGTGGAAAATTTGTTAAGGCTGCTCAGGACATGTATATTGCTGAAGATGACATTTGGAAGATAACAAATTTTTTTATAGAAGATCATAAAATTCACAACGCTTATAAAGCTGCACTAAAAAAAGGTATAGTTAAGCAAGCTGACATTCCTGGTGACCTAGAAATAATGAAGATGGCAACTAAAAAAGTAAGGGAGATGTTGCCTAACTATGCGTACGTTAATGAAATAGTACAAGCTAGTAGACGATCACCGCTTGGAAATTTCGTATCATGGCCTGCAGAAATTATAAGAACGTCAACTAATATTATGAATGGTGCTAGAGCTGAAATGAGAAGCCCTATTTTCAAACAAATGGGGTGGGAAAGAGCTATTGGTTTTGCTACAACAGTTGGAACCATAGGACCACTAGCAGTGTGGGGAGGTATGAAAATGTATGGCATTACTAAAGATGAATTGTATGCCATTAAAGAATTCTTACCGTGGTTCTCAAAAGAATCTACAGTGATACCGGTTTATGAAGATGGTGAATATAAATATATAGATTTTAGTAGAGCGTTTTTCTATGATACTGTAACTAATCCTATTCAAGCTATCATAACTAAGATGGAACAAAATAAAGATGACCCTGTTATACCTGGCTTAGTTAAAGGTATGGGAGCAGGGCTAGCTAGACTTGTAGAGCCATTTGTATCAGAGTCTATTTGGTTAGGTGGTATAGCAGACATATATTTTAGAGGTGGTAGAACTAAAACAGGATCTGAAATTTGGAATGAAAGAGATTCTGATGGAGATAAGATCTGGAAAACTATTAAACACTTAGCAAGAGTATACTCACCTGGTTCAAACATTCAGATGGAAAGATTATACAAAGCCATCAAAGGTGAAACAATTAAAGGAAATCAGTATAAAGTCACAGATGAGTTACTAGGGTTAATTGGTTTAAGAAAAGCTCCATTAGATTTACATAGATCGTTAGAGATAAACCTTGGAAAATTTTTACAAATAGAATCTGATGAAAGACAATTAATATATGCAGGTACTTTAACAGGAGATCCTGTAACAGATGAAAACCAAATCATTAGACAATATATATTTGCTAACGAACAAAGATTAGAAACTTTTGAAAAATTAAGAAGACTATATGACGCTGCTAGAACATTACAAGTTTCTAGAAAAGATATTAAAGAGATCTTTGAGTCTAGAAATAGAGGGGATATATATAAAATGATTGTTAAAAATAAATTTAAACCTTTAAGTATTAGTGAAGGAATGGAAGATGCTTATGAAAAAATTGATAAAAGATATGGAGCAGGTAATCCTTTAACTAAACGTGTTAAAAAAAGAATTAAAAAATTAGAAAAGAAATTAAAAAAACAAAGATTAAATAAAGAGTTTAAATTACTTAAAGAAAAAGAAATTTATGCTCCTAAAAAAGAAAAGAAAAGTGAAGCAATAATAGAGGAAAAAACAACAGATATAGCTAAACAAACACCACCATTACCACCAACTTCTATGCCTGTTGCAAATCAAGCGCAATTAATAGCGCAAAAAAACCCACAAACTAACTTGACAAGAACAGAGGAAGCACTACTATCCCCGAGTGAAAAAATAATTGCGGCGAGGACTTAATGGCCAAAACTGATGCGTTACAAAGAATAGATTCTCATGAAAAACTTTGCAGAATTATGCAAAAGCAAACTCATGAAAGAATTTCTAGAATAAAAAAACAAATTGATAGAATTGAAAGTATTCTATTAGTGTCTGTAGGTGCATTAATTACAGGCATGGCTTATGTTATTTTTGCTTTAATTCAACACTAAAAACTTTTATGCAACTATCAAAACATTTTAAACTAGAAGAATTTACTAAATCAATGACCGCGACTCGAAAAGGGATTGATAACTCACCAGGGTCCGGGGACATTAAAAATTTGGAGAACGTATGTTATGAAATATTGGAACCGGTTCGTGCGAAGTTTGATAAACCCATTACTATTACCTCTGGTTACAGATCCGAAGAGCTTTGCGAGGCGATTGGCAGTAAAAAAACGTCGCAGCATGCTAAAGGCCAGGCGGTTGACTTTGAAATAGCTGGCGTGCCTAACATACAGACTGCTTATTGGATACAAGCTAACGTAGATTTTGACCAATTGATACTTGAGTTCTATAATAAAGATGATCCAGCAGGTGGCTGGGTCCACGTGTCGTACAATGAAAAGGGTGCGAACAGAAAACAGGTTTTAACATATGATGGAAAAACTTACGAAAATGGTTTGCCGGAAATGAAGTGGAGCGGCGGAAAAGTCGTATCCTAAAATTTTAGCGCGCGTCGCGCGTATATCCTACTAAATCCATGACCTTAACTCTTCTCCTAAAACTTCTGATGCTATGTTTATTTTTTTACGGAGAGATTTTACGATTTTTTCGTCTACGGTATCATCGCAAATCAAATCGACATAAGTTACAGATTTGGATTGTCCAATTCTGTGTGCTCTATCTTCTGATTGTAATCTTTTTTCGAGGTCATATCCATTAGAGTAATATATAACAGTATTTGCTGCAGTAAGGGTTATACCATATCCTCCTGTTTGAGGAGTTCCTACTAAAAATCTACATTTATCATCGGTTTGAAAACTTTTAATATTAGACTGTCTTTCATCTTGAGGCGTGAGCCCATAATAATCGACCACGGAACCCGGACCATGGACCTTAACAATTTCCTTAATAATGTCTTTTATATCCCATTGATAATGGGCCCATATAATAGCTTTACCTTCTATTTCATCTAATACATCCATTAATTCACTAATCCTGTTATTAGGAATTCTTTGAGTAGTCCCATCATCAGCAGTAAAATGACCACATGTAATTTGATGTAATCTCATTAATTGAGTTAAGGCATTAACGGTAGTAACTTGTTTACCATTTAAAGTAGCTAAAGCTTCTTTTCTCATTTGATCATAGAGCTTTAATTGCTCACTACTTAATTTAATTTGTCGCTTCATAAAAATTTTGTCCGGTAAATCTAAACAGTCTTCTTTTAATACTCGATAGGAAAAAGGTTTTAATTTATCCGAAAGTTCTCCTAAGTTTTTAAAACCAGAGACTAATTGAATTTGACGTCCCGCAATATTAGCTGTTTTCATAATAGCATATCTCATTCTAAATGAATAATAAGATTCATGACCTAATAAATAAGGATCTAAAAAATAACATTGACTAAATAAGTCTAAAGGGTTTTTAGTAACTGGAGATCCAGTCATTATTCTTCTATATTTAGCCATAATAGATAAAGAACTAATATTTTTTGTTCTTTTTGCTTTAGGATTTTTAATAGTTGTACTTTCATCAATTGCTATTAAAGTATTATGACTTAATAAAAATTTACGTGCAAAATCTACTCCTTTTGTAGTACTTAAAGCTTCAACATTCATAATTAATAAATGTAATTCTTCTCCGGTATTAAATAAAGTTCCTAGTTTTCTTGATTGCTCTTTTGTTATATTTGATTGCCACAATACAGACACATTTTCAATATGAGTAGGTAGATGAGTAGGAATTTCTTGATTATACCAAGTTCCTACAACTCCTTTGGGAGCAATAATTAATACACCATTTATTTTTCCTTTATCATAAAGCATAGCTGCATTATCTATAAGCACTTTAGTTTTACCTGTTCCCATCTCCATAAAATAGGCATAGTTTTCTCTATTCCAGGATTTTTCTAACGCAGTAATTTGATGCGCGTATGGCTTGGTCTTAAACTTATAATTCATAATTTTTATTTTTTCTTTCTTGACATTATATATAGGATAGATTATATAGATTGTCAATGAGAAAGAAACAAGAAGACATTTTTAGTACTTTAAAATGTGGACCAGCTCCAACCACACGTGATATGGAAGCAGTCGTACATGTTATTCAAGAAATTCCAGGTACTAAAGAAGGAAGACCTAAAATAAATATTATGGGTGCAACTCAATATGGTAAATTAAAATTTTTATTACCAGAGTTGTCACAAATTATTTTTTCACCAGGTCCTTTAATTTATAAATTAAGACAAGGATTAAAAAATTTTTCTAAAAAAGATTATTTATTATTGACAGGAGACCCGGCAATAATTGGTGTAGCTTGCGCTCTTGTAGCTGAAAACACAAGTGGAAAATTTAATCTATTGAAATGGGATAAACAAGAAAAGAAATATTATCCTATTGAAATTAATTTACATGAGAAAGGAGAAATAGATGGCAATTGATTTTGAAAAAGACCAACAAAAAGTAATGAGTAAGACTGAAAATATTCAGTCATTAGCCGATCAAGTTGAAAGATTGCAAACTTTACAAAGAGAGATAGAATTTGCAGAGGATCAACTTAAACAAAAGAAAAAGAATTTAGAACATGTATCTGGAGAAGTGATTCCTACCATGATGAGTGAAATGGGTTTATCCCATTTAAAATTAATGGATGGATCTTCAGTAGATGTTAAACCAAATTATAGCGCAACCATAACTGTCGCAAACAGGGAAGCTGCGTTTAACTGGCTTCGTCAAAATGGACTAGGAGATATAATCAAAAACGAGATATCCGTATCTTTTGGTCGCAACGAAGATAACAAGGCAGCTGATTATGCTGCTCTTGCAACAGAGCGTGGGTACCAGCCGACACAAAAGTTGAAGGTTGAGCCCATGACTCTTAAAGCGTTAGTCCGTGAGCGTATTGAGGCAGGTAAAGAAATGCCAACGGAAATTTTCAATATATTTATTGGAAATAAAACAACAATAAAAAGGAAACAATAAACATGAACAATGTAACAGTAAAAAAAGAAGGTGCATTAGCTACTAATTTATTTGAAGCTGATGCTGATAAAGGTACTCAAAACATTTCGCAAGAAGATCTTGCGTTACCTTTCTTAAAAGTTTTGGGACAATTATCTCCAGAGGTAAATAAAACTCATGGAAAATATGTCGAGGGCGCAGAACCTGGCAAGATAATTAATACTGTCACTAATGAACTGTATGACTCTATTAACGTCATTCCAGTTTTTTATAAACGACAATATGTAGAATGGCAAGATCGTGGAACTAGCACTGGTGCTCCAGTAGCAATTCACGAAGCAGATAGTGATATTGTGAGTACAACTACTCGTGATAAATCTTTCAAAGATAGATTACCGAATGGTAACTATTTAGAAAATACTGCTAACCATTTTGTAATATTAATGGGTGACAGTCCAACTACAGCTTTGATCTCTATGAAAGCTACTCAATTAAAAGTGAGTAGAAAATGGAACTCAATGATGATGGGAATTAAAATGCAGGGTAAAAATGGATTATTTACTCCGCCAACATACAGCCATATTTATAATCTAAAAACTGTTCAAATGTCTAATGACAAAGGAACTTGGTTTGGATGGGATGTAGCTAAAGTTGGTCCTGTGAATGAAAAAGCTGTCTATGAAATAGCTAGAAACTTTGCTGAACGAGTAGGTAAAGGCGAAGTTCAAGCGAAACATGGATCGGAAGAAAATTCTAGTACTCCTTATTAAAGAATCCTAGGTAGTGGGCGTCTAAGCGAGAGTGGATACGCCCACTTTTAAAGCGCTATGAGAGAACGAATAGAAAGATTTATAAATATATTTCACGGTTTAGACCGCGCACATGGTGTCACTAAAGTAGCTGACACAAATGGCAATGGCACTAAAATAAAAGGCACTTCATTTGTAAAAAGAGAGCCCGTTACTGATGATCTTTGGTTAAAACATTTACAGGGCACAGAAAATTTAGGAATTATTCCGATTAATGATGACAATCAATGCAAATGGGGATGTATAGATATAGACTCCTACGCAGGATTTGATCACAAAAAATTAATAAATAAAATTAAAGCATTTAAATTACCATTAATGGTTTGTAGATCTAAATCGGGTGGTGCCCATGTATTTTTATTTACTGAAAGTTTTGGTTCAGCTAAAACTATGCGAAATAAACTTACCGAGATTAAAGCGGTTTTAGGTTATGGACAGTCCGAAGTATTTCCCAAACAAATAGAATTAAAATCGCAAGATGATACAGGAAACTTTTTAAACTTACCTTACTTTAATGGCGATGACACTGTGCGCTATGCATTTAAAGATGATGGTAATGCTGCAACTTTAGAAGAATTCTATGAGATCTATAACAACGTAAAACAACTAGATGCTGGTCTTATAGAAGTAAAGAGGCCCACTTCAGAGTATTCTGATGGGCCTCCTTGCATTGAATCATTTGGATTAAATAAAATAGGAGAAGGTGGTAGAAACAATGCCTTATTTCATTATGGAGTTTACGCCAAACAAAAATGGCCAGACAATTGGAAATCAAAAATAGTTTTATTTAATTCAACTGTAATGGAAAAACCATTGTCAGATATAGAAGTAGATGTAATTATAAAACAACACGATAAAAAAGACTGGGGGTATAAATGTAACGATCAACCAATGTGTGGGTTGTGTGATAAAAATTTATGCCGAACTAGAAAATTTGGAATTGGTCAAGAAATACTATTTCCTAATCTTACAGATTTACAGGTCATAGACCTAGAAGATCCATATTATTATATGAATGTGGATGGAGAAAGATTAAAATTAGATAACGTAAAATATTTAAGACAACAAAGTTTATTTCAAGAAGCGTGTATGGTTCAATTAAAAAATAGACCACCAACATTAAAAGAAAAAGATTGGGTACATCTTACAAATTCATTATTACAAAATGCTGAAGTAACCGAACCTGCTGAAGGACTTACAACTGAAGATCAATTACAACATCATTTAGAAGAGTTTTGTTTAAACCGATTAACATCTAGTGATAAAACAGATTTACCTAAAGGAGGTGTGTGGACACATAATGGCTTTCATCATTTTGTGTACGATAGATTTTATCATCAATTTTTAATGCGTCGAAGATGGGATTTAGGTTATGCAAGAACGGCACAATTATTGAAAGAAAAATGTGGCTGTGAAAATAAAAGAATTGGAAAAGAAAGATTATCAGTTTTTGCAGTTGAAGAGTTTGATAAAAAAATTGAAGAGTATCAACAGAAAAAATTAAAAGAAGAAGATCCTTATTAATGAAAACAATAGTATTAGGACCCCCTGGCACAGGGAAGACTACAACTTTATTAAATAAAGTTGATGATTATCTTAAAGAAACTGATCCAGATAAGGTAGGGTATTTTGCATTTACACAGAAAGCGGCATACGAAGCAAGAGACAGAGCGATCAAAAAATTTAATTTAGGAGAAGATGACCTTCCATACTTTAGAACATTACACTCACTAGCATTTAGACGACTTGGAATTAAAAAAGAAAATGTAATGCAACGAAGACATTACATGGACTTAGGTAAGAAGATAGGATTTCCAGTGAGCTATGCAATCTATGAAAATGATCACTCCGGTATCTTTACTTCTGATAGTGAATACTTAAGAATAATAAATCTAGCAAAACTTAGAGGGCTTACGCCAGAACAACAGTATGATTTAAACGAACATAATCAAGATTTAGAAAGAGATAAACTTAAAATTATAGCCAATGAATTAGACAGGTATAAAAAAGAATATGGACTTATTGATTTTAATGACATGATTACAATGTTTACAAAATCAGACGCAGCAGTTCCTAAGTTTGATGTTGTATTTATTGATGAAGCACAAGACTTATCAAGAATGCAATGGGACATGGCAAAAGCCATATGGAATAAAACAACCGATTCTTTTATTGCAGGAGATGACGACCAAGCAATATTTAGATGGGCAGGGGCAGATGTGGACTCTTTCATAGCGCAAGAAGGACAGATGTTGCCCTTGCAACAATCTTTTAGAATACCGGCTAAAGTTCATGGTTTAGCTATGGGTATTATAAATAAAATTAGAAACAGAATAGATAAATCTTGGAATCCAAAACTTCATCAAGGTTCTCTTTCTCGATATGATGATTTTGAACAATTAGATATGTCCTCAGGTGAGTGGTTAGTTTTAGCTAGAACCAAATATATGTTGGACCAGTTAGAACCAACGCTTTATTTAAATGGTTTTCATTATCAAAATAAATTTAGAAAAACTAAAGAACAAAATCTACATATGGCTGCAATTGATTGGGAAAATTTAAAAAAGGGTCAACCTCTTGCTTATGATCAAGTAGAAAGAATTTATGGATATATGAATAAAAATACAGAGAAGAATAAATTAAAAAGTATGAGTAAAGATAGCACGTACGACATTGAAGTGATGAAAAAATATTATGGATTAAAAACTGATAAACCATGGTTCGAAGCATTTGATGATGCACCAAAAAGAGACATAGAATATTTAAGAAAGATGCGAAAGAATGGAGAAAAATTAAATGAACGCCCACGTATAACTTTGTCTACCATACATGGAGCGAAAGGTGGTGAAGCAGATAACGTTGTGCTTCTTACGGACTTAAGTTTAAATACAATGAAATCATACGAACAAAATCCAGATGATGAGAATAGATTGTTTTATGTTGGTGCAACAAGGACCAAGGAACATTTACATATTATAGAACCAAAACAAAAATACAAAGGATATAACTTATGAATCATCCATATGCTGAAAGTAGAAAACGTGCTAGAAAAAAATGGAGAACAAGTCCTAAAGGTAGAGCATGGGACAAAGCCTATAATCAACGACCAGAAGTTAAAGCAAAAAATCATGAAAAATATATTAAAAGTTTAATTAAGGAGTGTACATCATGAGTAGTGTTTGGGACAAACAACACGGAGGAAGTCACTATCAAAAATTTAAAATTCAACCAAGTAAGTTTGTAGTTGAAAATGAGTTGCTCTTTCCAGAGGGCTGTGCTATAAAATATATCTGTCGTCACAGACTTAAAGGAAAGAAGGAAGATATTTTGAAAGCGATACATTTTTTAGAAATGATACTTGAAAGAGATTATCCTGAAGAAAAAAAAGAAATTAAAACAGAAAGTAAAAACTCATGGGGGATAATTAAATGATACAAAAACCTCTTTTTACCGCTCCAACGGAGTGGACCCCACCAGAAAATTTTCCTGATTTATCTAAATACGAAGAAATAGCAATTGACTTAGAAACAAAAGACCCAGATCTTGTTAAAATGGGATCAGGTTCTATTACTAAACAAGGAGATATTACTGGAATAGCTGTAGCTGTTTATGGATGGTCTGGCTATTATCCAATAGCTCATGAAGGTGGTGGTAATTTAGATCGTAAAAAAGTATTGAAATGGTTTCAAGGTGTATTATCTACACCAGCAACAAAAATCTTTCATAACGCCATGTATGACGTTTGTTGGATTAGAGCGCTCGGTTTAAGTATTAACGGTAAAATAGTAGACACGATGATTGCATCGGCCCTGGTTGATGAAAATCAAATGCGTTATGACTTAAATAATTGCAGTAAAAGATATACTGGAAAGACAAAGAATGAAACAGATTTATATAACGCTGCACGTGATTGGGGGGTTGACGCCAAAGCAGAAATGTATAAACTACCTGCGATGTATGTTGGCGCATATGCAGAAAAGGACGCCGAGATAACTTTAGAATTGTGGCAAGAATTAAAGAAAGAAATTTTACACCAAGATTTAAATTCTATTTTTGAATTAGAGACTGAACTTTTTCCCTGCTTAGTTGATATGCGTTTTTTAGGAGTTCGTGTAGACGTAGAAGCAGCTCACACATTAAAAGAAGACTTACATAAACAAGAAAAAGAATTATTACAAAAGATAAAAAAAGAAACCCAAGTAGATGTTCAAATATGGGCAGCGAGGTCGATAGCACAAGTTTTTCAAAAACTTCACCTACCTTATGAGACAACCGAAAAAACCAATTCTCCATCATTTACTAAAAACTTTTTACAAAATCACACCCACCCACTTGTGAAATTAATTGCCCAGGCCCGTGAAATAAACAAAGCCCATACCACATTTATAGATACCATATTAAAACATAATCATAAAGGAAGAATTCATGCTGAAATAAACCAACTGAGAGGAGATAATGGAGGAACGGTAACCGGAAGATTTTCTTATGCTAATCCTAATCTCCAGCAAATTCCTGCTAGAAACAAGGATCTTGGACCACGGATTAGGTCATTATTTATACCCGAGGAAGGCCATAGATGGGGTGTATTTGACTATTCTCAGCAAGAGCCTAGGTTGGTAGTACATTATGCAGCTTTACAGAATCTCTATGGTGTGGACGAAGTATTGAACGAGTATCATGAGGGAGATGCCGATTTTCATACTATCGTGGCAGACATGGCAGAGATACCTAGATTACAGGCTAAGACTATAAATCTTGGTCTGTTCTATGGTATGGGAAAAAATAAATTACAAGCAGAACTTGGAGTGAGTAAAGAAAAAGCTGAAGATTTATTTAAACAGTATCATGGTAAAGTTCCATTTGTTAAACAACTTATGGATGCTGTCATGAAACGTGCTCAAGAAAGAGGACAAATTAGAACTTTACTTGGAAGACTTTGCAGGTTTCATTTATGGGAACCAAATCAATTTGGTATTCATAAGGCATTGCCTCACGATGCAGCGCTCTTGGAACACGGACCTGGGATTAAACGTGCTTACACTTACAAAGCATTAAACAGATTAATACAAGGATCAGCTGCTGACATGACAAAGAAAGCAATGATAGAATTATATAAAGAGGGAATTACTCCGCATATTCAAGTTCATGATGAATTAGATATTTCAGTAACTGACAATGCTGACAAAATCAAAGAGATAATGGAAGCTGCAGTTTCACTTGAAGTTCCTAATAAAGTAGACTATGAATCAGGACCTAATTGGGGTAATATAAAATAGAGGAGGAAACTATGAAACAATATATAGACAAATTTATGATCTGGCAATTACACAACAGAAGAGAAATTGTTTGTTTTGTGGCTGGATTAATTATCGGCGCAATCATATTTTAATTATGTATGGCTTACCTAAATGCCAATATCCCCTTGATTTATGCACAAATCAAGAGAGAGTATCTTTATGACCTTACCGGACATCATGGAGAAGTTGAAGACTGTATTGTCTTTGGTGTGGCGTCTATTACAGGACGTCCTATCCTCTTTCATTGTATTATGGAAAACGGTGCAGTGTTCTATCGTCTCCCTATTTCGGCTTTCATTCAACGAGGGTTTAATGTCAAAGAAGTACCTAGGTATAGACTTGATGAACTGGAGTTATGGAATTGCTTTAGTTATTATCCTGCTGTTACTTCTTACGATCTCTTAGACGGCCAATCAGGTAAATTTATAGGTAAAGATAAAAAATGGCACAAGGGTGCTTATCTTTTTACTATTGACTGGGCCCATCCAGAGAGTAATATAGTAGATACAGATCATTCTGAAATTCCGCACGAACATAAGTGCGCTCACATAATGGCCTTGAATGACGGTAATTATGCGGCTCAGCCCAACAATCGAATTATATGGAGCATCCCCTCTTTTACAGTAAAAGATACTGTTCCATTTGATTGGAAGGTTCAAACTACCGAATGGAATGTAGAGGATGATATGAAATGGAAAACAGAAGATTCCGATAAGTTCTTCTATGGAATTGAAGAGAAAAAAGATGATTAAAAAATTATGGAAAAAATTTGTTAATTGGCTTTTTGCATGACAGAAAAATGACTGAACGTTGGTGTAAAAAATGTAATAAGATGTGCCACTGCCCAAATGCAGAAGGTGAATGTACCAACTGTGATTGTAATAGTAGAGCAGAAGATAAAAGTTTTGAAAACGAAGGTGGGCTGGTAATTGATGACACTGGAGAATGTGAGAGCTGTCAATGATGGAAAAAATTTTAACGATGTTGGTGGGACTCCTAATTGCATTAGGAGGCTGGAGTCTATCTAGAACTTTTGAACTTTCAACTATTCAAGCAGTACATGAAAATCAAGTAGAGAAACTTGAAAGACAAGTAGAGAAACTACAAGACCAAATGGATCGTATGATGGATTCAGACGAAGAGATTATGGAACAACACGAATTATTATTTAAAAAATTAGAACAAGGCAACACAGGATATAGTTATAACTAATGGGTAAACCTCTTAAAATTTCTGAAGAAGCAGCAGTACAAATGCCGATGAAAACGGTAGCCTCGCTGATCGCGATGGTCGCGATTGGAACGTGGGCTTATTTTGGTATCATAGAGTCTCAGAATCGGATGGAGACAACTCTAAAATTAATGGAAACCGATGTGGTCGAAAATACGGAGTTCCGTATCAAGTGGCCGAGGGGGCAACTGTAGGCTCGCTTCCGGCTGACTCAGAACAATTTATGATGATCGAGGATCTTTACAAGTCCACCGATAAGTTAAGCAAACATATTGAGTCTATGGCTTTGAATAAAGTCAACATAGAATTTTTAACAAAACAAATGGAAAAAGTTTTAGAAGATATTGAAGAATTAAAAGATGCTAGTAGAGATATGCATTATAAAAATGGAAATGGAGGCACAAATTGATCGAGAGTGTGATAGCCCTACTGATGTTCGTAAACGGAGAAATTAAGGAACACCTTATCCAACCGTCAATGGCCCAATGCCTTCGCGGAAAACGTGAAGCGGAGAGACAGTACAGTGAAACTGTATCTTACAAATGTTATAAAGGTAAAGCTAAAACTGAGATATATCAGGGCCGAAAAAATATCAGAGCTTTAATCCTTGAATAAAAAATCATACGCATTTTTTCTTAAAAAGAATAGACCAAGAAATAAAGTCGCTCAACAATTAAGTGATGGACGTTATCAACCGCGTGTGGTACAGTCTAAGAAAGTATATAATAGAAAAAAACATAATGACAAGTTTCACGAAAATTAACATTCAAGCTCAAGTTGTAAATGGACATTGTCCTATTTGTACAGAAGAAAGTATATTTGTTTCTATATATAAAACTATTTTTAGATGCGTAACTTGTGGTGCAGATATTGAACAAAAAATAAATGGTAAAATTAGTTATATGCCACATGTGAGTAAAAAAGATGGGATTCATATAAAACACTTTAATGAGTAGAAAATCATTATTTGGGAAAGTTACCAAAACCCACGATAAACCTCGTAAACGTCCCGGACGTCATAAAAAGCGCTTAAACAAACACGAAAAACGACAGCAAAAGAAAAGAAAAAAAGGTAAAAAAAGGTAGTTGACAAATCTCCTTGTTTATCCTATATATATTTTAGAAAGGAAAATATGAGATATAAATTTACTATAAACGAAGATACAAAAGAAAAAGTTGAGCCAACGGAAAAAGAAGGAATGTCTTTCAAAAAGATATTAAAATCTTTAGTAAACCCTAATCCTAAGTGGAGTGGATGGATCACTTATGAAAATAAAAAAGGAAGAATGGTTACTCATAGTATTCTAAATGGTAAAAAAATATGAAAGAGAAAAAAGTAACAATAACAAGTAGAAATATAAGTCCTAAACAATGGTCGGCTTTAATACTTGAATTAAATCTTATTAAGACATCGTGGAAACCTTATGCTAAATTAGAGATTCATACTTCAAGTTTAAATAAGATTTTACGTCAAGGAACTCGTAAATATGATGCACGAGATTGACAAGATGGAACTAATAATTCTGAACGACGGTTTATATCAACTAGTTCAAGTGTCGACGCAGATGATGGAAGGAATAACATTACTCGATCGAGTTCTTGTAAGTTGCTCTGATCTGTGCGATATTTTAAGGTTAAAGTTAACCACTTATGCAGGAGATCCTTTAAATGCTCACGTTATGAAGGATGGCAGTGGAGATTTTTATGGATGTATATGCAGATGATTTGGAGTGTATTAATTGTAATAGGTATTTATGTGGTGATTGTAGGAATGCTAATAATGTGGAACAATGAAACTCGTTAAACATCCAGATACATTTTTAAGAGGGTCTATGGAAAAAATAGAATTTCCCTTGAGTGAAGAAAATAAAATTATTATAAAAAATATGATTAATCTAATGTACCAAGAAAATGGTATAGGATTGGCTGCCAATCAAGCAGGATATAATAGACAGATGTTTGTAATGGATGTAAGTAATGAAAAGAATAACCCACAAGTATTTATTAATCCAGTTATTACTACTAAAAATAATATTAAAATGGGAGATATAGAAGGATGTTTATCGTGTCCTGGTGTGCAGGTTAAGGTAAGTAGATCTGTATCGGTCAATTTAGAATGGCAATGTGAACATGGTAAAGATCAACATAAAACATTTTATCATTTACCTAGTCGGGTTGTTCAACATGAAATGGATCACTTAAACGGAAAGTTAATAATAGATGACAAAAAGTAAATGGACCTTACATGGTTATTACTTCAATGGTAAGAATCTATATGTATTATGGATGGACGACCGAGGTAATATAAAACACGTTAAAGATAAATAAACCTATCACAAGAGGGAAAGGTGATAGGTTATTGTGGTGAGATAATTATCCTCTAACACAATTTGGACACATTGTCAATTATGTTTCCACCTTAGGTTTGGGTGGTGGAATTATTACATTGTCTTGTAGACAAAAAAATTTAATTATAGTCCCATATTTATTAATATCTTCTGAACCTATCTCTTTTGCTTTTTTAATAGATTCTTCATAGCCCGCAATCATGCACTCATAATGACTATTGTATATCTCCGGCATTGGATGAGGCGGCAAACATTGTTGAAAAACACTTGAGCAAATAATCATACTTAATATAAATTTCATCTTGACAACCCTATATTCGATCCTATATAGTGCTCAGAAATAAATGAAAGGAACTATGACTGATATAACAAAATATAGAAACGTTTCGTTAACTCATGATACATACAAGACATTGATTAATTTGTCTAAGGTTTTATTGCCCGATGCAAAGTTATCAATTAGTAAGACTGTAGAATGTTTAGCAAACGAGAAAGCTAAAAAGTTAAATGGCAAAATTAAAACTAAGACAAGTACGTAAATTCATCTGTCCAACTTGTAAAGGAAATGGATTCCTTAAAGTTGGTACAGAATGGGGAGAAACAGTTCACCAGTGTTGGGATTGTGACTCAGAAGGGGAGTTTTATGAGACTTCAGATAATTATTTTAGTGACTCTGACGGTAATGATAATACTATTAGCAAGTTGCACTAGAGTTGATTACGATTTCAATCCCTGGACCACTGTTGTGAGAGGAGTTCTTAACTATGACAGAAAATGATATAGCATATTTAGCTGGCTTAATAGATGGTGAAGGATCTATCTATTATAAACAAACTAAACAAAAACGTAATACTCGACCCGGAAAACCAGTTCACAATGTTTGGGTCATTAGACTAGAAATAGCCATGACTGCCAAAGATACAGTGAAGTGGTGTCATGATACATTTAAAGTTGGATCCTTTGGTGAACGTAAAGTTAAAGAAGGAAAGCAAAGACAATGGCGATGGAGAGTTGCCCATCGAGATTGTTTAGAAATTTGTATAGCGGTGTGGCCCCACATTAAAAATAAATTACACAAAGTAGAACAAGTCATTGATCATTATGAGCCTTATGCTAAAAATTTAGGAGATAATGTGGTTGATTTAGAGCTCGAAAGACAAGTGCGAAGATTTAATTGGAATATACATGGATCGTGAAATAGATAAACTATTAGAAGAGATAAAAGCCTATCGTAATGATATGGTGGCTAGGAACTATCCTTATCAACAGATTAGTGATATTATTACTAAATGGGAAATGAAAGAAGTACCTACGAAAGACTTTTTAGAAGAAGCGGAAAAAGAAAAGAAAGAACTTGAAGAATCATATAAAGAATCAGTGAGACAGGCCAATGAACGAAAAGAATAAAAAAGGATTTAAATGGGATGGTAAGACTAGAGTGAGTAATAATACTTACCGAAAAAATTTTGATAAAATTTTTAAGAAAAAAGTTTTAAAAGGGGAAGACCCCTTTGAAAAAGGATTAAATAATCTACCTAAATTAAAACAGGACATTGTTAAGTCTGTTGCTCAAACGAGTCTTAATAAAAAATATGGAGACCTGGTGGAAAATATTATTGAAAGAAAATTAACTGAACAACAAGATCACGGGGCCAGTGCTGATGATGATTTTGATCTGGGGAAATAAATGACTGATAAAGAAACTAAAGAATACGTATACTTTGTACTATATAATCATGGCATAGATCAATTTGTAAAAATTGGTAAATCTAATAATGAAGCTGGAGTTATGGCTAGGTTTTCTAGTATTCAAACCGGAAGTCCTAAAGAATTAAACTTACTAGGTTATATAGAAGGTAGAGAAGATGAATGGCATCGAATGTTAGTAGATCATCGAGCACGAGGTGAATGGTTCTATTATTATAGAATTAAAACTATTCTTGCTTCACTGGATTTAATAGTTCCACAAAAAATTTTAGATAACTATAAGAAAAAAGTTATCAATGAGTTAGAAGAAGAAATGGATAAGTCACCTCACGAAGGGACTCAATCTTATTATAAATCTAGAATTAAGGAGACTGAAAAAAATTTAAAAGGTAAAGAATTAATTCAAGACTATCGGGCTGCTATACTTTCCAGTAAGTTTCATAATGAAAGTCATGGATGGTGGAGATTTGATAATGAGCCTCTTTATAAAGAAGCTAATGAAAATATTAATAACATACAAAAAGTCTTAAACTTTATTCATAATGGCGTAGACGGTTGGCAGTGGAGTGGTTATTCAGACGTGACTATTACCGAATGTAAAAGAGCTACGTTAGACGTATTTGATTGGCCCATTAATGTTGGTGAAAGTTACTTTAGAACTGGCAGCTATGGAGTAGGTTATAGTTTAACGACTGGCTATAGAATTTATAAATTGTTTTGGTCCTTCATGCAATCTAGAAAAAGGAATAGAGATTATTATAAAAGGGGAATTGGAAACATGGAGAATGAAGGTAAACGTAAATTACCTACTGTAGTTGAAAAAGAATCTCTTAAAGCTATTTGTGATTATATAAATGAAGATATTAAACAACAACTAGGGATTAAGTTTTATGACTATAACGTTCAGAGTTGGCGAGATATGGAAAACGAAAAGAGTATGTCTCATGTCAACGAATACCTAGATGAAATAGAAAAATTAAAAAAGGAAGGAAACTACGATCCTAAAGCTATAAAAAATTATGATGAGTGATAAAGATATAGAAGAATACCATAACATTGGTAAAGAGATTAAAGGTCTAAAAAGATCGAATAAATACAAGTATATACAAGGAAAACAGATCACGGACCACGGAACTGGGAAACGAATTTATGACATAGTTGGTACTAGACTTCCTAGTGTAACTACGATATTAGGCCAAACAAAAAATCAACAATTTTTAAAAGACTGGAAGGCCAAAGTTGGAGAACAAGAAGCTGAACGAATCAAGAATTTATCTAGCAAGCGCGGGACAGCCATGCACAAATTCCTGGAAAATCATATACAAGGAATTGGGTACGATGATCTTACAGGGCTCGGACAAGAGGCGAAAGCCATGGCCCAAAAAATTATTGACATTGGTTTCACACCAATTGAAGAGTATTATGGATCGGAAGTTACACTACATTACCCTGGCCTTTATGCTGGGTCTACTGATCTCGTTTGTAATCACAACGGCATGGATACCATTGTAGACTTTAAACAAGCGAACCGCCCTAAGAAGATTGAATGGATTGATGACTATTTCTTACAAATTGCTGCATACGCAATGGCTCATGACCAAGTTTATGGCAGTAAGATTAGACAAGGTATTATTATGGTCTGTACTCCTGACCTATATTACCAAGAGTTTAAGTTTCAAGACGTTGATTTAAGGTCTTGGAAGCACAAGTTTCTCAAGAGATTAGATATGTACCATGAACTTATCCACGATGAGAAAGAACAAGCGAACGTCACACTGGATGTGGACGCCTTCAATGGGGCGTAAATATGGCTGAAATATGTTTAAAATGGGGCAATTGTGGCAATTTCATGGCCACTCCACATTGTATAGGGATCTAGAAAGTTTTAAAGTTTTTTTTATTTTTTTTTAAGCTAAAAAAAGTGTCTTTTTGTCGTTTTGGTCTAGAAGTATTGATTTTATTGACTTTAGGGTAGACAAATTAAGGGACAAATCACGTTTAGGTAGACACTATAAAGTGTCACCCTATAGCAATATATAGAATAATACAGAATTGCTTACGCGCGCGAGTTCAGAAAATTTTTAGAAAAATTGAAACTTTTCAGATCCCTATACATCTGATACAAGGGGACCATGCCTAAGAAAAGAAGAAAAGACGTTGCCTCATTTGGAACTCCCGACATACCTTATCCTAAAGTCAGGGTGGAGTGGATCGATTGTGTGAGCGACTCTGGCTGGGCAAATGACAGAGAGTTTGATAAGATGCGATTAGCAAGACCAATCAATGAAGGTTGGTTATACTCTAAGGATGAGAAAGCTATTAAACTTTTTGCTTCTTTTGATCGGGAAGATGATGGCTCTTTTTCTTTTGGGGATCGGACGATGATTCCTCGTCAGTGGGTTCGGAAGATTCAGAAGATTTAGGTGGTTCAATTGCTTCACCTTCAACAGTCTTTGCATTTAGAAGAGGTGCGTAGTCGTCTAGTATTTGTTTCATTTTTGCTTCTAACTCCTGTTCTGATAAGTCCTCTAATTTACCTGTCTTTATTATTTTTCTGTCTATGTATAATCCTGCTGCCTTTCCACGATTTGCTTCAGCGTTTACAGCAGAAGAGAAAGAACCCTTCTTAAGGGCTGCCTCTCTCAGTCTTGCAAGCTCGGCTACGTGGCCTTCATAGCTTACTTCGAATTTTCTAAGTCTTTCTTCTTTGAGTTCTCCTATATGCTTTACCACTAATGGAGAATATCTAGGGTTGGTTAGTTCTGATCCTTCACGCATTGCACGTTGGGGTGAATAACCTGCAGCGATGGCTGCTTCACGTTTAGTCATGGGTCCATCTGGACCCCCGAAGACTAAAAACTCCGCAAATCTTTGTTGCATTTCTGTTAATCTTTTTGGAACTCCCATAGTTGACAATTTAAGGGAACTATCCTATAAAGTCAATATGAAAGATGATCGAGGAGACTTAGATTTAAGTAAACAAATAGATATTCTTAAAAAACAAATGCAAGAGACTGAGAATGAACTTGCATTAGTTAAAGGTATTAATAAGAACTCACCTGAGATGCGTGGGTTGGAGCATGTTATAGCAGATCATCAAAAAGAAATTTGGAAGTATAAACAAAAAGAATCAGAGTGGGAACATACTCAGAATCAATTAGAAGGTACCAAACAAGTTGTTCTTAACTTAACTGAAAAGTTAAATGAGTTAAGGGAAGACAACAAGAAACTAGCTAAACAAGTTGAAGACTCTTTACACAGATTAAGAGAAGCAGGACTGTGAGAGTATTAGATTTACAAAATTTTTTAAGTGCCTTTACAGCTCGTAATAAATCTGGTACAGCGCAGGGTAATGCAGTTTCAAATGCAGTAATTTTCGTTGAAGTTAACGGACAACTACAAGAGATTAAAAAAATGGAAGTACATGAACACGTTGGACCTAAAGTATTTGGTGCCACGCAAGCGTCACACAGGCTAGTTTTAAAAACTCAGAAGCCTAGAATTCCTATCATCATGCCGGAGAAATTGATGAAAAGTGATGTTTGAGAATGAGAAACTTCCCTCAAAATCCTTATGGGTCCTGAGCGTAAATTATATAAAAAATTACTCAAAACTTCCAAAGATATTTCCTGGATTAGGATTGAAAATGTTAGCTTACTTGGCACTCCTGACTTATTGGGCTATAATAATTCTGGGCACTTTTTCACTCTAGAACTTAAGTGCACCAAAGGGAATAAAATCAAGTTCTCACCTCATCAAATTGCCTTCCACGTGAAACACCCAAAGAATACTTACATCCTTGTCGAGGCCCTTGGTCAAAGGTCCTCGAAACTTTTTCAAAATGGAAATTATTTCTTGGTCCCTGGTTCAAGAATCAGGGAGCTTGTTACTTCTGGCTTGGAGCTTGGTACTCCGGGCTTGGAGCTTCCGGCTTGTTGCTTGTCACTTCAGAACCTGAACTAGGTTCTGGTTTGCTTGAAGCTTCCTGCTTGGCGCTTGAAGCTTGGAGCTTCCGTCTCTCCGCTTTCATCTCTCTCCAGTATTTCGGGCTGTGGTATGTCATTAGTGCTGGCCGTATGATATATTTTTAATTTCAGAATTCCAGCAATTTCTGCAATCTTTGCATTGGTTGTCCTGATGGGGCGCCGGGCATGTAGCATGAGCTGTCACCACGGTGCTAGTATTAGGCCAGCTGGCAGGTGCTGCCTGGTCCACCATGGGCGCGCTGAACCTGATGACCAGGTTGCTGGGCGCTCTGTTGAGATGGTCCTTGATCCATGCTTCCCGGGTCGGCATCCAGTGACGCCTGCCCGGGGTGAGCTTACAGACAGAAAAGATTTTATTTAAATGATCGAGATCCTGTACATCTCCAGAGTCATGCCACCTGAACACGTCTGGCTTCTTGCTGTTAATCAGGTGCGCCATTGCGGTGACCCATTGCGGGTCCCTGATGGCTGCCAGTCTCCTGTACTGTGCATCCTGGACAACCTTGAAGACGTAACAGCCCTTCATGGCATAACAGTCATAACAGACTGAGCCCTTCACGGCTTGCAGCTTCGATCCTGTTTTGCATTCTTTGGCAGGTATACCTATTGACCAGCCGGGCATTTTGCCAGGCTTGCTTAGGCCTCCAACCAGTTTCCATGCTTCACTTGTTTTCATAATTAATTCTCCTTTATTATCCTACTAATAGCAGAAAGCTTGGAGCTTGTCAATTCTTGCTTGTCGCTTGCCGCTTGGTACTTTAGAATCATTCTAAACTGGCCGGGCGGCATTGCTGCCGCCAGGTCCTTCTATTAGTTCATTTTCTTTTTACTAGCAAACGTTTGCATACTTACATCTTCATCTTTAAAACCAGCTTTGGACAATAAACTTCCAATTTGACTGATCATCTCTTTTTCAGTCATGCCAGATTTTTTTCCTGAATAGTCTTTGTGTTCTTTAACAGGAACGAACTCAAGCTCTGACCTGCTATAGTTATCACTCACCAACCATTGACCATCTTTGAAGAGATAAACAAACTCTATAAACACATCACCTGAATAAAACTTTTTAAAGCTTTCAAAGTTTTTATGCACGTGCGCTTTATCAAGATCCCTTTGCCAATCTCTATGATAGAAACTACACTCTTTGAGCGTAGATCCCAGGTAGCTGGCATCTCCATATCTAAACAATTTCTCTGCTGAGATATATGTTTTATAGTTGTCAATTAAACCTTGACCAACTCCGTCAGGATACCCATCACTGTGAACATAAATAGACAGGATAGTTCCATTAGGTTTTTGTATTGCTATATTGCTTCTTGTACTCATTTCTTCCTTTCTGTTTTTTCTTATCCTATATTATCATTTACTCATTGTCAAGCTTGGAGCTTGTAGCTTTGATCAGTTGACATTTCTGTCAGGCATATTTCAAACTATTTAATTCTAGTCATCTGATCCCAGGTCCAATAGCGGTTTGACGAGTTAGACCCATCGTTGTATTGGACCAGGGATCAGTTGTTGTCCTGCGCAGGCGAGGGTCTTCCTTGTAGTTACATATGATATACTACAATCCCAGCCAGATATGGCTCACGACCTGAACTATAGTGGGTTAAATCCCACAGCTACAACATCTGATCCCAGATCCATGGCTCCGCAGTCATGACATAAAGTACAGCAACACCATGGATCAGGGATCAGTTCTAGCTGTGCGTGTGTTTGGATCTCTTTCAATCTACTTTACACCACAACCAGAAGTTGTCCCTACTAAATTGCTACTTGTTTAGAATAATAATTTAGTTATTCCTATATAATCCTATTGACAAGTAATGTCAAGTAGTATATAAATTTATTTATGCAAACAAACAGAAAGGCAAAAATGAGTAGAATAAGACTGAACCAAGAGTACAGAAACAAGATTGGTAATCGTATGCAAGTACACTTGCAACAAGAACCAACAATAGAAAAACAGAAGTATGATGAACTCAAAGCAGAACAAATTGAGTTAAATGACAATGCTTGGAATATAGCAGAACAAATTGTCAGAAAACATTATACTCCTGAAGATGTCAAAATGGCATATCATCTTGAAAATAAATTTGAAAATGTAAATACAATTGCGAAAGATAGTTGTTTTCATTTTCATTATTTAGGTATGAAAGAAGATAGAGATTATGACAATAAACCTATAATGAAAGAAGATACCATTGAGGAACATTTTGATTTTAGATTGCAAGGTGCTTATGAGGGTAGTGATAGCAATTCATATTCAAGAGATAATGCTTATGGCTATGCTTTGTATCGTGATGAACTTAAAGCACAAGATAATTGCAACCCAGATATTTTGATTGAACAAGAGGGCAAAGACAATAACCCACATTTAACAAAATATACAGACGCAAATAATAAATATCTTGGTAATGATGATAGTGGATATGGCAAACAATGGAATGAGAAATATCAATTAGATTTAATTGGTAGAGAATATTGTAGAGATCGTTCTATTGCTTGTACTGAAGAACAATTCATTATGTTGAAAGGGTGGAAACAACAAAAGGGTGCTTTTGTTATGGCACATAGAAATTGGATTAAATCTGTATTAGATCAAATGAAAGAAATTAAGATTGGTCTTAAAGGTTATAAATATCTTGATGAAGCGATTGAGTTATGTACTGAACTTGGATTAAATGTTCAAGAAGCAGAAATAATTAGAACTAACTCTACTGGCTTAACTATCTACAATCCTAAAAATTTAGCTGATAGGATTAAAGGTATGAAAAACAAAAACCAAACAAGAGAGGATAAAATAAAGGCAAGATTATTGTATGAGAATAATAATGCTGAAAGTGTAAATTAACACTTGACCTATGGGATAATCTGTAGTAGGATTATCCCATAACAAATAGAAAGGACAGAAAGATGAAATACTTTAGTTGGTTTATGAAATCACGAAATAAGTTTGCTACTTGTAGAGGTGTTGATGAACACGAATACTATGACGAGTGGACTGGACAATTTAAAACATTTAAAGCAAGACAATGGACAGACTTAAAAGGTTTTCCTTGTTATAACTTTTGGGACGTGGACGCAGAACACCCAAGAACTGCAGTAAACTATTCTGTGAGAAAGGCATAATATGAAACTATTAATTGGATTAAGTGGATTTATAATTACAATGCTAGGAGTAATCTTAGCATTGAATTTAGATTTTACTATTGGATTGTTGGTTACATTTTTAGGTGTGATTATGTTTTGGTCAATGTTACCAAGCACAGATCAAAATGAAAGGTTGAGAAGATATGACAGATAAAGTTGATAGTTGGATTTGGTATTATGATACTATTTATAAAAGAACTAAAAGACTAACTCTTGGAATTTTCTTAAAGAAGATAAATAATAGAACTCTTATTAATGACGCAACGAGAGTTTATTTTTCCACAGAAAAAGAACTAGAGGAGTTTAAAAACAAATATTATAAAACTGATTGGAGTTTAGTATGAGTAATTATAACTGGTGCCATGGTCCGGAGTGTCATACTATTGAAACACAATCAAGAGTGCGAGGGAGTGGCAATGATAAAGTTCTAAGAACTAGAAAAGTAAAAGTTTATACTGGTCGCAGTATGTATGGCAATGGTGGTGGTACTATTTGGGATTACTTTTGTAATCATAGATGTTTAATGGATTATATGGCTCATCATACTCAGGCAGTTGTTAACATTGCGCCAAGGTCCAAGGCTCTTGAAACACCGATCAAAGTTGAGAAAGAAAAATACGAGAGCACTAGATATAATTGGAATGGCGAGAATGGACCAGAACGCGTACCATATATGGCAACAAGAACTACAATCAAATCAGTTGACAATGATTGAGGGATAGTATAGGATAACTATTATGAAAACAAATACAGACAATAGAACAGAAGAAAGAAAGAACAGATTCAATGGCGAGTCTGTTATGTTAACTAAAGAAGAAGCAAGACGTCATGATAAATTGTTTATGCATGAGATCATGGCAACACTAGAAGACAAGACACTTGGCACAGGTGCAAGCAAGCACTGGCAACTTATGAGAGATCATCT
>VTLG01011007.1_pt1 | contig 47742 bp, 80 predicted proteins | sample 4694571 | NCBI WGS metagenome assembly VTLG01 (sample SAMN12604809, study PRJNA352737) | marine metagenome | biome: ENVO:00000447; feature: ENVO:00000209|ENVO:00000569|ENVO:01000036; material: ENVO:00002151; isolation source: viral sequences binned using virsorter ... | reverse complement strand
TGTAGCTACCTCATTGAGAAATACTATATACTATCTCATACTAATTCATCACCTCGTATTTTTCTCCCTGTGCTTTGATTGTTTGGATAGTATCTACGTTTATCACTCTATGTGCTTGTTTCTGCATATCTCGGAAAGTTATTAGATTCTTTTCTCTAGGATTGTATTTCAATCCCTCCCCATTAACATCTTTTCTTACACCTGTACGACCTAACATCTTTCGTAGACTGCCGTCTTTCTTATAAAACTCCACGTAAGATATTTTGCCTGTACCTAGAATTTTCTTGATTGTATCGTAATCTCTATTTATTTTTATTACCATTTTTTTACCTTTACTTACCTTTGTATATATTTATTATATCAGATTGTGGAAAGAAGTCAAGACCTATCTCGGAAGTCTGACAAAAATTCATCTTCACTATAACAACCTACTTCAACACATTCATGCTGTCTATGTTCGTCATTCAGCATATATTTCACTTCCCCCTCACTAAATACTGAATGTACTACACCTTTCCTTACTAAAAATTCTGTTATTGCTTGAACGTGTTTCCTTTGTTCTTGTTCTACAAAATAATCCGCTTTTGCTTTCATGTGTTCGTCATCAAACATATTATTTACCTTTACTAGTTTTTTGCCTACTAGACATAATATTTACAAATCTAAAAAAGACTCGACCAAAAAAATATTACTTTTTATCTAGTAGGTACTACCAAGTATACCAGACTGATATCCAATGTCAAATTCAGACTTGCTATATAGTATGTCTACTTGAAGCTACCCTCTCTTCATTCCACCCTTGTTCCATTCCATTATCTATTCACAGTATCTCCTGTGTCTATTATTACTTCGTGGCAATCCATACATTCGATTGCTAAATTCAAAATAACACCATCATCATTAGCGTACTTTCCGACTTCTATGTCGTGTCCGTAATGATTGATTAGTTCCTTTGCTAGACTTAGGTCTTGGCAATGGTCAATATTTTCATGCATAATTTATTCCCTTTATTAGACTTTGTATCTAATATGGTGGAGGCGGTGGGAATCGAACCCACGTTCCATGAATCTACTTGGTCATTCCCAGCTTATAGTTTGAGTCAGTTACGCTGGTATATAGAATGATTGCTAAATCTATGGTCGATTTCCTATCACCCCCATATTTGTTTAGTCATCAATATCTAATCATTCATAACTATAACTCTCTAACTTCTTCCCAAGCCGTTCAGAATAATCTGCTAACTTTGGAGTACCCACCATTACATCCCATTCCATTTGATACACACCTTCGTGAATACCATAAGCTAATATTTCTTCAGAATTCTCCGTGCCCATAGGACTGTCATCATCATCATCTACTTGGTCGCATAGAGCAAGTAACTCGCTTAGAGGCTTGTATGCAATGTTTAGTTTTGCGATTGCATCATCAAGTAACTTTTTAGCTTTAATTTGTTTCTGAAGCTTTTCACCTACTGTATAACTCATAACATTATCTACCTTTACTAGTTTTTGTTATACTTCAAGTATACCATACTATGGGGGAAAGTCAAATGAGGAGAAACCTTATCTAATAACTCTCAATTATAATGTAAGGTTGATTGGTTCCATAGTTTTCCAATCTATTCCATTGTATTATCGCCTACCTTGTTTCTTTCTATATGTCTTCACTATAGAGTGGCTACAGGAATAAACCTTACAAAACATTTTGTTCTGATGACATACCCTATCTAAATTATATTCACAATCTAGAGGATATGCCACCATAACATAGCATCTACTTTTACAGAATGTACACAAAAACTTTCTTTTGTTTCGTTCTAACTCGACAAGTCAAGCTTGTAGAGTAGTAGACCTCTTGCAATTGGAGGCTCTGCTTTGATACTGTATATTCCAGAGGTTGAGAAATGGTACTAACATGATAAACATAGTGCTGATGCTGAACAGAGGAATATTGTTTCTATCTAGAATCAAACTTCTTCATGTTGCAGATGCGAACCTATTTTCAATGTGTTCACAATCACGGTACTTGTAGGGAAACTCTCCTTACCAAAGACTCCACTCATGAGTCGAAGTAGAAATATATCTATTTTTACTTCTATGCATACTAGTATACTAAAGGATTTCTACCCTGTCAAGTCTTTTTAGCATCAATTTTTTACCAATTAAATAATGTTCGGTACAAACTAGGTCGGTTAGTTCCACTTCCGTTCCATGCATAAGGCATTCCACACACAGTCTTAACCCATAATGGTCGCATGTTGCGATTCCACACGTTCCCATATCCTCTCTTCTGTTCCATACATCACAATTATTACATGGTTTCATTCCATGAGTATTGAATTGGGCAGTTATAATTTGAGTCATGTTATATAGTATCTCTCCTTTGTTCCATTATACTTGTTTTTATGTGAATTTGCAAATAGATTAGTTAGGAACATTTGGGAAGTTTACGGAACATTTAGGAATGTAGTATACTATCTAATACTTTTGTTCACCTTTGTTCCATGTTATTACTATAATCCATCTTGTTCCATTTGCTTACTAGCTTGTTCCATTTGAGTCATTAGGTTATCTTGTTTTATTATATTGTCTATGGTTGTTTCGTTTATGTGTACTCCGTCTATGCATAATTGACAATCGTTATGTACTACTTCTTCTTCTTCATATTCCCCCCATGAAACTTTATTCAATGGATAGAGGTTAGCTACAAATTCTTCTGCATCTGTTCCACTAGGTAAATCTAAATATTCAATCTTCCTATTTTCTGTTAGGACTACTATATTCATCATCTCTCTCGTTCTCTGACTTGTACCATGTTACATCTATTATATCTTCCCCCTCGTAAGTGTAGATACCAAATACTCTGCCATCATTTTCATCTCCATAGTAGTCATCTAATTCTTCATCATACCAATTTACTTTTTCATATTTAAATAATTTCTGATTGGTGGTCATTATTTTTTCTCCTTTCATTCCATATCCTTATATACTTCAACAGAATTAGAACAGTAAAATGTTTTGTCATCTTCTGATAACACTGTTACAGTTTCAGTTTCATTTGGGTAATGCCCATTGGATTGTTCCATTGGTAATCCTTTGGTATTCCATGTAATTGTTATTTGTTTATTTACCATATTCATTCCCCCATTCCAACAATGATTGGTAATGGTTTCTTATCTTCTTTGAATAACGGATATACTTTAATAGAATATCGGAGAGCATCTTTCATGGCATCTTCTTTTGTCTTCCCCCATGATAGACTTCCATTCACCAAAAATTCTTTATTGATACACCCATCTTTATTCTTTACATATACTAACCAAAGTTCATCAAAATGTGAATAGGATACATCAACATAAGATGCAGTTTCTCCCCAATCATGAGGTTCACAAGTACAAGATGAATTAGTTATTTGTCTCATTATCTAGTCTTTCTTTATTCATACATCACCTTTCGTAATTTACCATTTTGAAACCACGAAATCGATTTAATATTTTTGGGGTCTTTGTTTAAGGTTGCTTTTTTTGTCAATTCAAATTTGCCGTCTGTAACATTCATTCTACCATCTGAAATCATTTCAAGTAATGCTATACGGAATCCATCATCTTCTTCTATTTTGATTTTAAATTCTTTATCCATTTGTGTCTTTCTCCACCTGTGCTTTTGTCATTATTAAAAGTTGCCATAATTTCATTTCAGTATCTTGAATCAGATTGATTTGATTTTTCAACTTTAGATAAAGACCATGATTATCTTTAGGTACATCTTCTTTAACTATACTATATAATTTTGCTAAATCTATATTTATATCCCCACACAATTTAACTTGGTCTTGAATCTTTTCAAGATTAGATTTGTTATTAAAAGTTTCAACTGCATTGGTGTGCCACTTTAAATATTCATCACGTATGTTATTCATATAAATCTCTCACGTATTTATTACAACTTGAAGAATCACAAGCATGTTGAGTTACCCTAACTCCATGTTCACATATTATCTGTACTTCTTCTGATGTAATATCTTTCCAAATGTCGTGTCGTTTCTGCAACGTCAGACTTTGTATATTAGCTATTGAATTTAGTTTATCACTCGTTAGAGTTATTTCATATTGCATTTTCATTCTCTATTTCTATGTCCACCAAAAGTTGTGTAATCTGATTCCTAATTCCATGAAACCTGTCAAGAAATTCTTGTGTTCCCCACAATGTTTCCATGAAGTTATCTTCAATATTATTGTTCACGTGTTGCCATAAATATTCATGTAAAGTATCATCTACTTCTGAAAAGTATCGGTTATAGATTTTATCTAATTCTTCTTTACTCATAGTGTTCTACACCCACCCTGCCTCTTGCATATTGTCTTCTCTGTAAAACCAACTCATGTCTATTTGAGGAAACTGATTTCGTATCTCTGAAGCAATTCCTGTAGGTGGCGACCACGCAGTTTCAAAATATATTTCTAACAATGTGTCGTTTACATAAATTGTATATCCACAGTTACTTGTAGGTTTATCTGTAGTTTCATCAGCAAATAGAATATTCCATTTGCACCCCCAAGTCTTTATCGACCAATGATACCATTCATCAGATATCCCTGCTTTCATATTCTCTCTTATATGTGTAGGCATAGGAATCACTTTGTCGAAATCTAAATGAGGAGAAGTTGTAACTTTATCTGTTTCATCTGTTACTTCAACAGGTATAAAAAACTTATCTAATAATTCAGACATTACTTGTTTATCTTTTGTATCAATTACTATTTCGTTTTGACACCAATTTGGCATTTCTTTTCTCCTAGTATATTATATAAAGCAACACCATATATGTTGTTTCATTATTGTCTTCATCAATTTCTGACTTCTTTTTGATGGGGATTTCGTTAGGAATCCTTTTCGTTTCCCATTTTTATATGGTGGCAATACTCCGAAGTCAGTGTACTGCTCTTTTGTAATATCAATAATATTATCTTCATCATCAGCTAACCACCAATGAGAAATATTATTTGAATCTTTATTTTGATAAACTTTATATCCTTTTTTAGGATACCCCATACAACTCAATCTTTTAGTCAAGTGGTAAAAAGTTTCTGAAGCTACATAACAATGCCCATAAAATTTATGTTTCTTGGACATATCTTTATATGTAGGTTTAAGTAAATCATCAGAAAGATTATCTTGTATTGATGTAATCAAATCTTTCATTTTCATTTTCTCTTTTCTCCTAGTATATAAAATTTTATATGTTATATGGTCAAGTTCCCCCACCTTGACTTCCTAACCTGCACTTGTATAAACGTTTGTATACTTCATTTATACTTGCATACCCTCGTTGGCAACTGCTTATAAGAGAGATAACCTTACAGGGATAGTCGGTATGCCTAACCACTTTCTATCTCGAAAGTCATATAACATACTATCTATCTTACTAAATAAAAAATGATTTGTCAAATCATGTTCTCCCCAAAACTATGTTCTTCGACACAAGGAACACCATCTTCTGTTAGACACGTTCCATCATCATCTTGCCCATAACAATGCCTAGTATCACAATGTTCCCATTGAACACTGTACTCGTCTTCATGGATTACCCCATCTATTTCTGTATGTACCATAGCAGAAACATCTAGGATTCCATCTTCCATTGTTCTTATAAAAACTTGTACTACATCAGTAGTACCCATAGATAATTTCATAATTCATTCCTTTCCTTAAAACTAACCATAAAGTTAGATGTTCCATCATGGTCATCAACTATTATATGGTAAGTGTCAAGAACATTAGGTAGTTTTTCAATAGTCATATTCCATTGACTGTCATGACTTAATTTTCTAACAATGTCATCAGCATCTTCAAGTATAAAGTCAGCAGATACAGAAGTATTATTCCACCTATAATTATTGCTAATGATATTAGTTTCGTTCCCTATGTATTTAGAAAATTCATCATGGACTTCAGAGATGAAAGAATCATAATCAATATCATACCATTCATCAGTTTCATAATTCTGACCATAAAAAGTTACTTCGGTAGTCATGATTCATTCCTTTGTAAAGGATTATTCTGTAAGTGGGTATTCCAAGAATATATTCCCTGTTGAAGTTTTGCTTTCTGTCCGTATGGTTGTATATTATCTTGTTCAATATCGGGGTCTACTCTCGGTGGGATTTGACTATAACCACATTGGGTACATCTCATTTCTCTCGTTCCCTCGAAAGTATCTTCAAATAAAACTAATCCCTTACATTTTCGGCATGGTTCTTTTATAGATTTTTGATACATTATAATCTCCTTTTATAGTAGTCTAACAGGATATAGTATTTCTGTCAAATCCTAACTTAACAACTTCTCTCTCGTAAGTCTAGGATATCTTCGTCTTCATCTTCATTAACTTCATACATGTCGTTCCCTATGTATCCCTCACACAATTCCAAAAACATCTGGTGAGCGTCTATCTCTTGCAGACTTTTTATCTGTTGTAATGTTTTAGATATTGCATGATAAGGTTTATTAGATATAATGTCTTCGGCATTCGTATTCAATCCCTCTTGTAATAATTTATCTATATCAAGATAGGCATGTTTAAGTACTGCTCTACAATCCAAGATATAATTTAGAATAGGTGAAACATCATTTGCCATTTACTGCATCTCCTCAATACCTTTATTTGTATAATCATTATATAGTTCGTGAAAACAATCATCACATACTGCCACATAACTTCCAAGAACCTCTGATACTTCAGCATCTTCATCACCTTGCCAATACATTTCATGTGCAGAGTCTTGCCAACTTCCACATCTATTACAACAATTAAGGTTGAGATGGTCATTCAAAAAAACTGCGATACTGTTTTCAATTTCATCAGCATCATGTTTAGTTTTGATTACAAAGGTTAGGTTACTCAAATGGGAAACGTATTGGGCAACTCCAAATAAACTTCTCCTGTTTCTATTCTCCATCAAATTCTTCCATTCCCATCATCTCTCTTTCATTTTCAAGATTTTCATATTCGTCATCTATCTGTTTATCAGACCACTTATCTAATTGAGTGGAATACATATCATGAAGTTCTTCAAGCAATTCATGTGCTTTCAAACCATCTCTCTGCCAATCAAAGATTGTTAGTATTCTGTCTATCTTGCTTTGTCTAATACTTTCGAGAGGTGTAGTAGAATGTGATGAATGGTTCATTGCTATTATTCTATCTATCTTATTATTAGGATTCATTTTGAGTCTCCCAATCTGTATCAAACTCGGCAGGGTCAGGTTGTTCTTCTTCTGTTGCGTGTTTGAAGCCTAGTTCATAAGCGTGGATTAACTTCTGTTCCATAACTTTGTCAGAAGTATAATATGTTGTTTCATTATTGAGTTTATTAAACTCATTATATGAATCTATAAGGTCGGTTACTGATGTATAATATTTGAATGTCATTAGTCAGACTCCTCACAATAGCTTATCACGTCTTGGGAAAAATTACAACACTCACATGAAGCATTAACTTTTTCCATACAAATATCTACTAGATATTCTATTTGCCTACCATCTTCATTCCCACCTAACCATTCCATAAATTGTTCTCTTGTTGCTCGTTCCATTAGTTCACCTCATGCTCTCTAATATACTTTTCTTGTTCCTGTTCCCAACTACTATCAAACTCTGCTAGTTCAAACTCACCTCTATTATAAACACCATCTTCTTCTGAATGATGCATAGCACCTAGTTCATAAGCATGAATCAAGGATTGTATATAAGGTTCGTTATCATCAAAGGGTACATACTGATTTATCAGTTCCCCCATTGTTTTATAATATTTATATGTCATTACCAATACTTTGTCCTTATTGATGCCCAACTATTATTATATTTTTCTGTCTTCTTTATTTGAGCATTTGTTTGTCGTAACCCAAACTCCACATTATTGTTATGTCTTTCAATCTCGTCAGCTAAATAATTCATTCTATCTTCTAAATATTCCAAATCTAAAGATGGACATACATCAATACTACATGTTTGAGTTGTCTCACCACAATTAGTACAGACTTGCATATTACATGCTTCCCCATTATGTCGTTTTAAATCATCTTCTTCCATCTCTTTAATTTCATAATATAACCATCTAGTTCCATGATGTCTTATATAACAACTTGTATCCCTACTCATGCTATTCCCCATCTTCTCTCAAAGAAATTTTATAATTGACTCGCATATAAAGGAAACCATACTTTCCAAATATTCTTTCAAATTTTGGAATGTTATCTCCAAGATATACAATTGCAGATTGAAACGGAGCAGAGTTATTAGACTCTCCAAATTTCAATCTAGTGTTTACTGCAATGAAAGGATAAGCACTAATGGATTTCCACCATCTAGTAGATACATCTAATTTCACTAACAATATCATTTCTTTACTATTACCATTTTCATATTGACTCTTTGCATATGGTATCCAATTTTTACTATCACTGTACGGGTGATTCATATAGACACTATCTGCAATCCATTCGTGAGCTAACCCATCAGTTTCTTCTGTATAGTATCTGTTAGCTAGAACATTAGGATTATTTATATCGTTACAACATGGGTCTAAATCAATCGTACCAAAGAATCTAATAACATCTGCTACTACTTCTTTTGGAGTATTCCATTTATCAGTTTTATGTGAAGTCATTACTTCAAGTGCATTCATGCTATTCCCTCTACAAGAAACTTAATACTTATGCTTGATGCACAACTTGTACATACATTAGAAGTACCATTCCAATCTTTTGCGAATGGAGACCACTCATAATCTTTGGGGTAATGTTCTTTACATATATCACAATTAGTCATTTGTTATCCTTTATGCAAACTAGTAATAATTCTTATTGTAAATTAATAATCCTTGCGTGTCAACCATTTATTCTTACGTAAATCAAATCTTACAATTGCATCTAGGTCATTGTCATCTATATATAAATCTGTGAACGCTAGTTGTTCCCATATTTCTTCTTCTGTTACTTCCCTCTCTATTTCTTTTTCTAATAGTCTCCATTGTTTCATTAACTGTTCATACTTTAAATCACCATCAGCATCTGAAATCATTCCATCTTCATATAAGTTTTCTGGGGATAAAGCTTCAACAAGACATAGAAACTTCTGTTTCTGCTGTAGGGTAGTATCATTCCATAAGAATGCATAGTTACTCTCCTCTTTACTCTTTTGTTCCACGCTATCTCCATCTATCTTCCAACCATTCCAAAATTCGGGAAGTCGTGGTGAGTATCCATTCTTATCTACTACTTCTTCCCATTCCATGTTTTCATCACAGTCAAGACAAACGTAAGGGTAAGGTATTCCACGTTCCGAACTACTATCTCTACCTATATCATGAATCTCATAAAATACTTTTGTGCTACAACGGAAACAAAATAAATCATCTAGTTGATAATTCTTATAATCCTCGTAGCTAGGATTGTCGGTATAGTCTCCAATAAGATTATTCACTGTTGAATTATCCATGCTAGAGTTACCCAAACACCACTTGCTATTATAGTATTAGTAACCATCATAAACTTCTCAAATGTATTCATAAATCTTTCCTTTACTAAATCTTTTAATACTGTGTAGTTGGAGATAAGTGTCAATGTTCGCTTAACTGTTCGACCACTTATTCTTACCATGTTAATCGTACTAGAGATCAACCTAGTCCATTTGTTTTTTGTCCAACTACGATAGCTAGAGCTATAAAATAATTCTATCAAAGAAAAAATACCTTGTCAAATTCTACCAATAATTATACCAAATTCCTATTATTAATCCTATCAATAAAAATAATCCTAATTGTTCCATAGCTTTCTATCTAATGTTTCTCCAAAGATATTTCCATAGTTAACAGAGTCTAGGATAAGTTTAGCATTACTTAATGCTTCTTGCAACCCCTCTTTCGTTCCATTATAGGTAATTTCACATACATAGTTATCTTCATTGATAGAAGCAGACTGAATATGAATTGCATTATCTTCTTCTATATGTGTAGCGTACCAAGGCCTCGGTGTCGAAGTATAATGATCACTACAAAGGTTCATTCCATGATCTCTGCTTACAGTTCCCATATTCCTTTTCTCCCACATTTTTCACATTTATCTTTCATGTTTATTCCATGATCGCATACATTTAAACTTTCCATAATTTTAACTTATCTCCATAATATTATTAATAAAATAATAATTATAACAACACTTATTCCAACAATTCTATCTGAAGTTCTTCGTTGTTCTGCATTAATATCTTTTAAAACCTTTAGTAAATCTTTATACCATTGATGTATATGTTTATCTTCCATTCCTAACTCCCTAAAAATTTTTTGACTCGTTCCATTCGTGATAGAAGTGCCATAGTTAAACTTAAGGTCAGCACTCCAACCAAGACAACAAAAATTGTTACGTCTGTATATCGACCTATAATGAATAGTACCACATCTTCTACTAAATGTAAAGCAGAAATAATACTTGTGATTCCTAAAACCTTTGCTATTCTTTTCATTCCTAATCCTTTATGTATCTATTTCAAAGCTGTCTGCAACTCGTTTTGTATCCTTTTGTATAACATGAGTGTCCTTACGGATAGTTATAGTTTCCTTATGTAATAACTTTGTAACTCGTAAGATATGCCAATTTATATATAACAAAGCAACTGATACTATAAATAACGCAAAGGAACAACCAAGTAAAAATGGTAGGGAATTAAAGGCTTCTTTTAGAATCATCATGATTGAGGGCTATATTTTATCTTTGCTTTGTTCCTAGAGGTTGTAGAATCTTGTTCCAAGTCTTTCATTAGTTTGGCAAACTGTAAGGATTGCTTATAAGAATCTTCAAGTAATGCCATATAAATCTTCCTCTTTAAACTATACCCGACCATCTCATCTAAAAACTTTATATTAGTATTTGCAACTTCTCTTAACAAATACAACTCCCCCTCATCAACTACTAATTCTGCTTCTGTTATTCCATCATCTGCTGTCGTAAGCAAGACTGCCATTCCAATACGTTCAATTAGATCAGGTGGAGCAACTCCCATTGCAGATGGTGTAACAGGTCTGACACCACTGATTGAAATTTTCTCCTCTGGAAAGGTAAGCATTGTAAAGGCATCATCTAAAAATAATGCTTCTGCTTTAGTTATTTTTAAAACTTTAGTTTTAGGTGGGATTGGTTTCTTCATGTTGAATATCCTGAAAATTTGATTACTCGTTTACATTTCTTACATTCTAGATGCGATTGTTGTACTGATGTACTTGTATCTATCAATAACAAATTAAACTCTGAATTTTTAGTAAGACATTGTGTAGTACCGATATTAAATCTAGCACACAAAAATGTCCTAATATTTTTAGCTAAAGACATTTCTAAATTTTTCTTCTGATTTTTGGTATCTTTATGTTTTTGTTCTTGTCTTCTCGTTTTACAAAAGAGTTTAAATTCTTTAGATTTCTCCTCTTATTATTTTTACGGTCTCGACTTTCCCAACGATTCACAAATTCTTATTCCTACTAATGTTTGTAACTAATCCTCCAAAGCATATTCTTTGGAGCATCTTCACATTTACAAGTTTCTAATTTAAGATCAACTTTCTTCTTCTTTTGTAATTCCCCTAAATTTTTTAGGAAGGTATTTTCTCCCTCTCCCGAAGAATCACAAATCACACAATACGTAACGTTAATATTATTTCCTGCATCTAATATCATTATACTATTCTAATCGGTCTATCTTGTCTTGTATCTCTCGTATTTTCATTAAGATAACTGATACATGATCTTCCATAGAATCTACTCGTTCCGACATAGAATTGAACATAGCTTTTTGTTCTTCGGATAAAGTTACTAAATATTGAATAACATTTGACATTTAAAACAACCCCAACGCTTGTCCAAGAATTCCTATAGTAAATAATAACATTAAAGCTTTAATAGGGTCTGACATATTCATTTAATTTTCCTCATTTCTTATCTATTCAAATACTATCTTATCAGTTGTTTAAACCTTTGTCAATGAAATGGGGTAATGTTTTCCTTTTTAATCTGATAATTATATAGTTTACGATTTACATCATCAGACTTTTTATATGCCTTATACATAAGATTATCTCTCTTTATGTATCCTATCGTTCCAAGAGCTGTTAGAGCAACTAATCCTACGATAGGTAATACTTTTTTAATTTTCAATTACTTCTCCTGTTCTAGGGTTACGTTCTTTGGTTCCAGCTATTTTATCTAATACCTTTTTAATATCTGATATAGTTTTATGCTTATCGGGAGATGTTTCAATATAAGCTCTCATCAATCTGACAAAGCCCTCATCATTACGATAAAGTGTTTCTACATCTCTAGGCATTCTAATGTCTCCATGCTTTAGATTTCTATGGTATCTAATATCTTTTTGATATCTAATATAGTCTTATGCTTATCAGGAGCTGTTTCTATATAAGTCCTCATCCTTCTAACAAAGTCTTCATCCATTTGATTCTGCTCTGTTTTTATATACTTATTCAGACTTTTTAAACCCCTGTTTAATTTCTTTTTATTATATTTGTAAGACCCTTTTTTCCGACCATCTTCAGATACTGGAATATATTTACTCATCTATTACTAACTCCTTTACTTAATTATACCACACGTTCCACTTAAAAACAAATAGCTCTCGTAGAGAGAGCCATAGTTATTTTATAAAAGGATTCGGAAGTCTGGCCATTTTCTTTGTTGTTCTTTGTGAAAACCTTTTGTGTTAGGGAAGTCGTTACATACCCAAGCATGATTACGAACTTTCGGATCAACCGTTCCATACTCAAGAAAGTTTAGAGGACTAAAGATTTTTAGTATTATTCCTTGCATTTACATGCTCCGCCACATTGACATTCGTTCATAATATTCTCCTTTATAAATCTCTACAATATCAACTGATACTGTGCCTAGTGTTTTCAATCTCCAGATTTTTTTAATTTATCGGTAACAGATTCCCCTACTTTTTTACCTACTTCGGCAGCTACTATTTTACCTGCTTCACCTAATGCACCTTTGTTTAATTTCTTTTTCTCACGATTTGATAAAAGTAAATCCATTACTAACTTAGGTAAAAGTTTCTTTATAGGTTTTTCCTTTTTAGTCTTCCCTAGTACTCTAACTAATATAGGAAGTATTTGTGGGGCTTCAGCATAAGGTTGATCTCCTACTTTATTAGTTCTAACTTCATCTATAAATTCATTTATAGCAGGTACTGAAACCTCTTTTTGATCATTATCTTTTGTTAGAAAAGCATCGAGTGCAGAATCATGTCCCTCGATTATTAATCCTTTTTTACGTTGTCCTGTAAAGCCAAGAAATTTCTGGAGGTTATAAGGTTTATCATGAGGTTTACCTTTTGGAGGAGACAGAGCTTCATTAGTCCATCTCGTTCCCAAATCCTGTCCTGCTTCATTAACAATCCATGGTGGCTTTTGATGGATAACTTTACCTTCCTCATCTACTTCAGTTTCAGATACGGGTATGTATCTATTCCACTCTGGGTCTAATTCAGCAGGAAATCCTTGTTCATCTAATAGTCTATGATGAAGTTGTTCCCTTGCTTCGTAAGCTTCTTGTCCTAGTACATTAGTATCTTTCGTTCCAGAGGTGTTCGTAAAAGGGTCTTGGTCTTTCATTAGATTTAAAAAAGAGGAAAGAAAATCTACCTTACCATCTTCTTTAATTAGTAAAGTTGTTTGGTATTCCACATCATGAGCATGGTCACTTTTTATTAAGCAACTACCATCTATACATGTTGAGGTAGGAGCACCTCCCTCTGCCTTTAGAATATCGAAGGCTGCTTCTTGGTTGACTCCTTTTTCACATACAGTAACTTCAGCTAGTTCCATATCATCTACCTGCATGTATGTTTGCATACCCTTTTGAATATTTTGAGTCTTTGTTGCACTTCCTGCAATACTATAAGACTTCAGTTTACCTTCTTTGATCTGTTCCATAACCCTCTTTGCAATACGGGTGTCATCACGTAGTTCTGTAATGAAGAATAATCCTGCTGGATCAACTCCTGATTTATATATGTTCCCTGCTTTAGAGATGTATGCTGGTAACGCCCAGCCTACTTGAACATCAGAATGTAATACCATTGCGTTCCTAGTACGGAAATTTTCCATGTAGTTGTCAAAAGCTTTTGAAAGGGCATTGTTTGTTATTAGGTGTCCTTCTCTGTCAACTAATTCCACAGATGCTGGGCCACCTACAACCATAGGTTCAAAATCATCATCAAACAATCCCATCTTCTGGGCTGCTCCTGTATAGGTTTGGTTCTCTGGAAAAGCTCTAACCAGAGTCATTAGTTCTGCTGGTGAATGAATTCCAGCTTTATATAATCTTTTGTATTCATCTAATGCTTTTGAGATATCTTTTACTTCCAAAGGACGTTTAGCAGCTTTCTCTAATGAAAGTATCTCTGCATCTTCAGATACAAATTGGTACATGTTTTGGTTTGTATCAGTTGCTAATACCATTGGTTATCCTTGATGGATTCCCCAGATAACTCCGTGTGCTGCTGGAGTATTCTGGGCTGCTAGTACAGTGACCTTTGATCTAAAATCAATAGGCCAGTTAGTTTCAAATGTATCTCCACCTAATACTGGGATTCCTGTTGTGGCAGAAGCATCACAATCTAATCCTATATAAATAATATCCGCTGCGGTACTGGATTCATTTCGTAATTTGATTCCACGTATCACCTCTAATCCTGCTCTTCGTCTTGAAGGAGATAAGTCAGCGGTGTCTTCCCATTCATAGTTTAATCCTTGTGCCCCATCAACATAAGCCGCATAGTTGCTATCTCCAACTCTTTGTTCCACATGAATTTTATCTACATAAAAATTAATATTATGTTGAGTTTTTGATCGAACTATAACTCTATAAGCAGCGGCTCCGGTTTGAGGAAGATGATATTTAACCTGAAGTTGCTGAAAAGATGTACTCAAACTAACAGAGTTACCTGCTACAATATCTGTTCCACTTGAATCTTGGATAGCAATCTCAGCATCCCCACTAGCTGAAGCTCCTCTTACGGTAGCTTGAGCCGTTAGCCATACTTCATTGTCATGTATATTACCAGACATTGTTGGGGTCGCCCAATAAAATCCTTCACCCGCCGCAGAGTTATCAGGATTAACTAATAATGATGCTGCTCCAGTATCTTGTTGATCGGTGCTTCTAGATATCGCTGAACCATCAGCTGTAAATTCACTAATCGTGGCATGTTCTATTCGAGGATTTGCCACAAGGTTTACAGAAGGTACTCCTCTGTCAACAGTTAAAAGTGTTGTGACTGCATCATTTGCTACAGTAGCATCCCTAAATGGAACATACTTAGTAAATGCATGAACGCTGGTTCGAGTACTTGGGTCTCGTTCCCACCCGTTCCAATCAGTATTTAGAGCATTTGTCATTGTATATTATCCTTATCCTCGTAGTCCAATATTCTATTGTATAGTAGCCACCCCCAAAGTAGGAGGTGACTATCTATTATTTATTTTTATTATGCTGCTTGACCGTAAAGCGTAAGCAAGAAAATACCAGCGTCATAAACACCGGCATCACCCCCACCAGAGGCAACAAGATACAAGTACTGGTCTGCCGCAGGAAGTGCCGTAAGAGCCATCTTCTGCTTAGTCAGTGTCCAATCCGCTCCAGTGTTTAACAAAGCTGCCTCAGTTAAATCACCGATTGCGGCATTTTCTGTACCAGTAGCTTCTGTCGCTGAATACACATCAATGTCAGGCTCGCCGGTTGTAGGAGTCTCAAAACATTCGATATGTCCTGCGACAATTGTACCATTCAAAGCGGCAGTAATCTGCCCTATATGACAGTTTGCTGCATCGTTCACACCAATAATATCAGCCGCTGCTGCGGAAGTTAATCCAGTAAGATCAATTAAAATTTCAGTCTTGATTAAGTCTCCTGCAACAGTTACGTTAGCTTTATAAATTGTGCCTGTACCAGTAGAAATACCAGTACCCGGACTCATATTCTGCATTCTGAAAGCGGTTTCATCCGTGCTACCAAAAAGCAAAGTCTCAGCGTCAGCCAAGTAGTTCCAGTCGTATCCTAATGCAAGTCGGGCTAGTCCCCTAGTATCTCCGGTTACATCAGATAGTTTAAATGTATGTTTACTCATTCTATTTATCCCCCATGGATTGGAAAGACATACTATTCACTTCATCCTGAACATTGCGATTTGTACGCCACATAGCTTGCTTGATTGATTTCTTCAAAGCAATTGTTGCAGGAACGTCAGGTAATGAAGCTTCTAATAGATTCATTACTTCCCCGACCATTCTTTTAGTCTGAATATCCAGACTTTGCAACACGCCATTTGTATATACACTTTGCATTATTCACCATTACATTACATTACATTCATTAGAAGTTGAGGGTGATTACAATAATCACCCCCAACAATTTATTCTTTTAAGTATTAAGGTCAGTCACCTTAGCCTGTACAAAGAAGTTTTTGCAGCGAAGTTCACCCATAGTGTATAGTAAACCACGAACCACCAACGCATTAGCTGCGAAGTAGTCACGGTTTTCCACATACTGCGTAGGTTGTGCCACCGCAATTTCAAGATAGTCTGTGTCAAGAACGTAAACGTTTGACCCTAGAACTGTGTCAGAAGTGTTAACACTCTTAGGAGTATCAGCATCTGGCAAAATTGGAATACCTTGATAAGTAGCAAGAACTAAACCAGTTCGTGTACCGGGGAATGTTCGTTCCGATCCGACACCGACTTGGTATTCTTCTTGTCCCATGTACCTCTGTTGAGAGTTTAATAGTCTCTCAAGTGTGAAGTATTGATCGTGACCAAGGACGATGACTTTTGGTTCACCACCATTGGTACGAATATTCATTATACAGTTATCTAATAGATTCAGAGAAAGGTCTCTGCCTGTACCATTGTTGTCACTTATTGTGGCAGCCGCATTCCAGTTACCTGAAGTACGATCACCATAAGTAAGGTCGTATGCTCGAACTCCACCATTTGCAGCGAAGTTAGCATTGGAGTCATAAACTCCACCCATTGATGCTCCGTCTTGAGCAACGATGTCATCTATGGATGTGAAACCAGCACGACTGTAAATCGCAATACCATCTCCGTCTGCAACCGCAGCAGAAGTAGTACCGTGAGTTATTACACCTGTTGAAGTGTTTACAGCCGAAACTGTTACACCAGATGTATTAATCCAGTCATTTGCTGATGTATCCCATACCGTAAGAACGTCACCAATTTTTATGTGTTTGGCAACAGCGGCTGGGACGGTAGAGGTAGTTGTACTACCAGCGGAAGCCAAGTACATAGAACCCGCTGTGAGTTCTTCGTTGATTTCCTTAACGTGGTCAAGCTGGGCATTCTCGTTCTCCATCGCCAAAACATCTCCGATACCACCTTCAAGCTGTGCAGTAAAGACTGACTTTACTGAAGCACCAAATGTGGTCGAAACAATTCTAGGTAAACTAGATATTGATTCGATATTGGAAACGTCAACTGTTGGGATCGAACCAGTTTCAGTCACAGGTCGAGATCGACTCGAACCTCTGTCTGTTCTGATACGCCAACCAGCGGTACTACCCCAAACTGTTCTTGGGATAGCGTTGAAGAAACGGGTTTGGTTGTTTAATGCTTGCCACACCTTCCTACCATATGTAGTGTTGAAAATACCAGTAGCAGTATCAACCGTAAAGTATGTCTGTTTTTGCAGATACTCTGGGCCAAAAACGGAGTTATATAAACCTCGTTGTGATTGTGCTAGATATTCACTTAGTGAAGGATTAGCCATAATTAAATTTATCTCCTAATTTCTTAAAACTTTGTTTATAGAAGTTCTTTTGGAACTCCTGTAGTGTCACCATTTTGAATTCTCATTTGAAGATTTCGTAGTTCTCCATATGAAAGATTGGTGAGTTGGTCAACTGTGTCGCCACCAGTAGCTGATTTTACAATCGGTGTTGTTCCATCAGTTCCAAGTGCGGACAATTGTGGTGCAACCAGTCCAGTCTCTTCTCGGAAGCCCATCTTTCTAAGTCTATCTTCAGACTCAGTTTGAATAGCTTTCTCTAGTCCACCTTCGACAGAGGCGAGTTGTTTACGAAGGTTGTCGAGTTCCTTCTGCATGGACTTCATTTCATCCATTGCCTCGTCGTCGTCCTTGTCGTCGTCGTCGTCACCAGCTTTATATTTCATAGCTTTAGTGGCATCTTCATCTTCAGGGACATCTTCTTTGTCGTCGGGTGCATCTGCTGCTTTTTTCTCATCCACATACTCGTCATTCTCTTTATCATCATCATCGTCAGCTTTTTTCATAGCTTGGATGGTGTTTTGCTGATCTTCAATCTTTGAAGATATATTTGCAGCGGATTCAGAGTCATCAGCTTTTCCTGATGATCCTCCAGTAGTTTTAGCTTTACGCTCCTTACTACCGTCAACATCCATGCCTTGATCAGCTTTTAGAACACTAGCTACTGCTGTAGCTAATTCCTTAACGAGTGCAGCTTTTTCAACTGCGTCTTCTTCCTCTTGTCTTTTCTCTTCCTCATCTTCATCGGCTTTTGCGAACCTAGCATCCATTTTCTGGAGTACTTCGGCAACCGCAGAGAGAGCAAGGCCATTGCCTTCTAATGCTTTCTCGATACGTTCCATATTCTCAGCCATAGTAGAATTTCCTCCTATATATTCCATTCCATTCCAATTAATAGATATCCTTACGATATCTTAACATGTATGGTTGGTCTAAGCCACTCCCGACCACACAAAAAAACGTCTTAGTACATTTGTTCTAGACCTTTTATTATACTACGTTTATGCGAAAAACCTACGAATTTCGATAAATTCGTATTTATTTTTCATTTACTTCGGGGAGTCCGTGTTCAACTAAGTGTAGTATTTCGTTTCGATAATCATACATCGGAACTTGTAAGAGCTTTTTTAGTTTCTCACATTGAGTTCCTTCGGGAAGGGATGCTTCCACCAAGTCTAAAATCTTTCCAACCATTCTAGAATGGCGTTGCATTACATATTCATGTTCTTTACTAATCTTTGTTACATCTACTGACATAATTTACTCCTATAAACTTTTAATTGTTAGTACACCTTTGGGGGCTGAATCTTTTAAATACATATCTAATTCTTCATCTACCGCAGTAGATAAAAATCCCTTACCTACTCTTGCGGGTCGAGGCCCAATTTTCTTTTTATGTTCTTGAACTGTTACTTTTGTACCACTTGGATATGTTCGGGTATGTGCCTTCACAACCATTGTTCTATTTGGTTCTGGTTGTCCTGAACTACCTCCATCTACCATCCTAGCATATGGAGCATCATATGTAATTATAGATTCATTATTACGGTGCTTAATTGAACCAGACGCTTTCAACTGACCAGTTCGTACAGGTACTTTTCGTTGAGAGTTCCTATAAATTCGGTCAGCTAAATTTCGTAATGAATGAGCTAAAAACTCATCTAATGTCATTCCACTAAAATTCGGCATAGTATTTTATTATACTAGACTACTGCTCCAAACTTCTGGAATAACTGTAGGAAATTTATGAGGAGAATCATCAAATTTATCTAATCGAATAATCTCTTTACCTACATTTCCATGATCAGGATGCCAATATGTAATCAAATGTTTAGGAGGAGAACTCACATGTAATCTATTAGTTGTAAATTCATCGGAACCTTTCATAGTTCCACAGATATACATTGCCCCTGTACCTATATCATATTCATCTATACGATGGAAATGTCCAATCATAACATCATCAAAACTCTGTTGACCATGCCAATCTTTATTCTGTTGCTGTACCCCTCGCATTTGTCCTATCATTCGTGTGAAACTTGCTGATGTTCCACCGCCTGAAATAGAATCTCCATGCATAATAAGAACATTCCGATTAGCTACATTAATAATAGTACTAAAGTTTTTAGGAATATGGAATTTAATATTCTTTTGGTCTTTACAAAAAGCTGCTATCCATTGATATAACATGTAATCCCAATCCATATATTTATCTTTGGATGGAATCTTACGAGTCATTCGTCCATGATTACCTACAACACCAGCTACTCGTACCTTCCTAAAGTATTGAGATACTTTCATTATAGCTTGACTAATGAGGAATGCTCCATTCATCATTTGTTCCATACAGTTACCTATATTAGTTCTTGCTAGTTCTTCATGTATATCCCCACTAACCATGTCCCCTAACATTGGGATTACTAATTCTTCTACATCTGCAATATTTCGTCGGTAACTAGAAAGTAAAATAATTTGTTCTGTCCAACCATACAATCTTTGATTGAAAATATCTAGATTATATTCATTAATCCCTGTTGTTTGGTCAGAAGTTACTCGATCTCCAACATGTGTGTCAGTTAATGGAGCAACCATAGTTTGAGGTTTTAGTCCTCTTTTCCTCTTTTTCGACCTATATACACCATGAGGAATCTGCGGCACTTTAGAAATAGTAGGAGTATGCTCTCGTATAGCATCGATAATTAGTTCCTTTTTGCTACTATCTTTAATAGCACTCTCGTAAAGTTTCTTATAGTAAGCGGCTTCTGCTTTATGTGTAGCTACTTTTTTATCTTGCTTTACTTTCTCTTCTGCCCAAAACGCTGGGTCATTCAGAGAATCTTTATCTTCTGGAGCAATAACATCTGCCATGCTTGCGGCAGCTTCATCTAATACAAAATCAATAACATCATTGGTATCTTCAATTGCGGAATAACCCTCCCTGTCGTACCATCGTTGAATAGTACTTCGATGTACGTCTATCCCGTACTTGCTTATTAGCCACCTTTTCAGAGCTGTCCATCCCATTCCAGCCCTCCTCATCTTGATTATCTGAGGTTTTGCTTGTTCCGGTATCGTCATAATGTAAGTCCTTTGTCTTATCTATTCTTAAATTTCTATATTCAAGGTACAGAATTTTGCCACACATTAGGCAACATAATTCGTCATCAGCTAGTTTCATCGTCCCATTACATTTGGGACATAATCTATTATATATCCTATCTGACATCTTTGTCAACTGTTGCTGATTCTCTAGCTAACGATATCAATTTCTTTTGAAAAGCATAAGCAGGTTTTTCCATTGGATGATTATATGGATTTGGAGTTTTAATTAATTTTAATATATATTTTATAAACCACTTTAGTTTACCTGTTATTTCTTGTTCGACTGCATGATAAGATTCATGCGTAAATATTCCAAATTCATAAAGTAATGCTTCTCGATCTCCTCCTTTAGCTTTAAATATATTTCTCATTTTTGGATAATTTGGTGTATAATAAATTCTCCCCCACAAGGCAATCCCTTCAGGTTTTGAAGGTAAGTTCGCAGCAATGTTTCCAATTACTGACTGAACTACAACTGGAGGATAATATCTATAATCTCCTGCTGGAGTATAAAATTCATACTTTCCAAATTTTTTATGTAATTCATCCCTAAGATAATTTCTCCAACCTAAAGGAAATTTGTGAATATAATTATAATCTTTCATGATATTTAGTCACTATAGCTACCATATTGTCTGTTATCCCCATAACCACTCTTACCCATATCTTTTAAGACATCGTTAAAGTTAGAATGATCAGACATAATAGTTCGCATCTCATTTTCAATGATAGCATCTATTGTTTCTAAGTCAACTATACGATCTTCTAATTCAGCTAAAACTTCTTCTAATTCAGCTATAGCTTCATCTAAAGGAGTAGAATCAAACTTTTCAGAATGCATTTCATCCATCATAGTAATTTTCTCTTTCAGATTCTCTACATCTGTTTGAAGAACTGCCACATCTACTGTCGTTGCTTGTTCTTTAATCTCTGTTACAGAGACATCTAAATTTGTAACTGTACTATCAAGTTGAGCTACATACCAAATAATCCCAAATGCTTGGGCAACTATTACTGCTATAATTCCTATAGGTAATTTTATGTTTGATAAATTCATATTCTTATCCTACCATTTTTCCTTATCAGCCCAGTATGCCGCTGACATTTTTCCTCGTTTTATATTCTTTTTATGTCTAGCTTTAAAACTAGCCCGTCTTTTTTTCTCGGCTGGCGTATCAGATTTAGAAGCTTTACCTTCACCACTAACACCTTTTTGTCCAAAGCGAATAAGTTTAGTTTTCTTCCCCTCTTTGGCAGCAACAGCATGAGATTTCTTCGGATGCTTCGGAGTACGTTTTGGTTTATTGTACCCCGAAAATTGCTCTCCCGCATGGGTAATATTCTTAAATATTGCAATTGCTTTATCTATATTAGTTGACTTCATAATCAGATTTAATTAAGCACCTCTGTTATAATTACTCCTACTAAAGATAAGACAGCGATGAGGACTGCTAATTGTATTAACAGTCCCCATAAATCTGACTTATTCCGCCCCATTGAATAACCTTATTCGTTAGTTAAGGTTGCTGTTGGTGCACCGATAGCTACTTCAACGTTATCTGAAACGTTCCAGTTGGCTGCTGTAACACTTTCATGTATCTTAAATTCCTTAGTAGCAAATCCATCTGAGGCACCAGCGTTACCACCACCACCTATTTCATTAAGTCTAATAGTTAGTGTGCCGATTTTCATACGATCAAACACACAAGCCCCACCTTCAGTATATAAATTACTTAAAGTTAGCTTATCTATCTTACCATTTTTTGCTGTGGTTGGGGCATCAATATGTATTCTATCATATGATCCACCCGAAGTCACCATTGCTTCAGCCTGATGATGACCTCCACCGACTGCCCTCATTCTTGAAGTTCCCGGTGTAGTATTTATTGACTGTCCATCTGAAGCATTTCCAATTACGTTTATCGTATGTGCCGTAATATTATCGAAATACATAAACGTACATTTCGACTTCTCGATCAGTAATTCGCCCACCTCTAGGAAGGTACTAGTACCACCAGATACTACTGTCCCACCAATTAATACTGCTGTAGCCGAAGCCGCAGTACCCCCAACAGACGTATGTGTTGACGTAGGTATTGCAGACCCATTATAAACTGTACCTACTGATACATTCTCTATTTTAATTTCTCTTACTGGAGTATCTGCTAAGACAATTCTTAACGTATTGTCCTCTTTATTTTCCTTTCTCCACGCCATTGTTTGTTCTAGTGTGGCAGAAGGATTCTGAGAAGGGGCAGCATATATGCCTGCATCTCCGTTAGTGAAGCTTCGATCCGCTAAAACCGTCTCGTTCACAACGACTCCAGTTCCTGCTGTACCACCAACAGCCAATAAACCTATTGCCATTTGTGGACTAAACCCCATTGCTCGTAGGAACGAATATGGAGACATCATAATTTTAAAGGTTGTCTTCCATTTAGCTGACTCTTCATTTAAATAAGCTATTTTAACCAGCAGCCAATTTCTCCATATTGCTACTCTTTTATAAGCTTTAATAGGTGATCTAATAACTGCCATCGGCGTAGCCTTAATAGTAGTCCACCATGCTTTAAAGTTACCTACGTGTATTAACAATCCAAGTACAATTAGACCTGACGATGCAGCTATTGTAGGGATCATATTTGCCTGTAAATAGACAATAAAATCAAATAATTTATTTGCTAGGCTTAATGTTATATAAGGAGCAAGTGTAGGAATAGGATTAATATATGAACATATTAACCCAAAGCTGCCCATTAATACTAATAATACCGTATTTACCGCTCCCAAGGCTGTAGTTATCCGTTTAACAGGTATACTCAGCTTTGGTACCGAGAAAATACTCTTTAAAAACTTTCGTATTTTTTTCATGGGTTAATCACCCTCCATAACTTTCATTGAAAGTGCGATTATTCCTCCAATTGTTGCTGTTGCTACTTCATTTAATCCTTTAGATATCGCCATAATTGTTATTGCTCCTAGAATTGCTAATCCTAGTAGTACCTGCGGTCTTATTTTTGCCATCCATTGCATATGCATACTCCTTTGCTGTCTCTGTATTATACTAAAATTATTTCTTTTTCCGTATTAAATTAACCATTTTCCTAAATTCAATATCATTTTTATATTGATTTTCCAATTCAGCTGATAATCTTATTTCTGGCCCGAAAGGAGCATCGGCTGCCATTGTTGATGCTTTCACATCTGAATCATCCTTTTTATCACCAACATGTTTTGCTGTAGTTGCTTTTAATCTATCCATAAATTCATTTTGTTCTAGAACCGTGTTCGGACTATCTTTTCGAGGTTTACCTTCAATTACTTGTTCAGCCTTCTCTAAATGCTGTTCTGTGTCTATAGGAGGCATATCTTCAAGGATTTCCATACCTAATGCTTGTCCTGCTCTATTATCACTTGGATAATGTAATCCGGCACGTATTCTATTTACTCCTATTTTGGAAGCAATTTTATTAAAATCTTCGGAATGTTCTGGATAAATCTTAGATAATATTCCAGCTATAACTGTAGCTTGTGTTGCATGCCCACTTGGATATGCCGGAGAATATCCTCCTTCATTTGGAGTAGGTTTTATCTCACTGACTTGTGCTGGGCGTGGACGATTGAATTTAAACTTTGCATGATGTACAATTGTATTGACATCTTTATTAACAGCATGAATATAATCTTCATCAATTTCTAATTTATTCTCTTTTAAATAATCAAAGAAAGGTTTTGCTAAATCTTTATCCTGTTCATGAATTTCTTTACTCACTCTACTTGCATCTTCTTGATAATGTTTAATGGCTGATATTTCCATTTCATTATCTGGAGGAGCTGAAAGTGAATCTAAATAAGCTTCAGGTTTTTTTGTCAAAACTTGATACTTGCGATTTAATACATCTGTATGATGAAGTGTTGGTGTACCCCATTCGGCAGGATTCTTCTCTTTAGAAGCTGCCTTACGTAATTCCTTATCTAATGATTTATCTCTACGAGGGTCTCCTTTTGGGGCACCTCCATGTAAATCAATAGCTGATTTAGACCCCGGTTTTTTTACTCTATAATGTGGAGTTAGGGCATGACAATTAGGACAAATCAATTGTAAATTTTCTTTAGCATTATTCCCATGATCTCCATCTATATGATCAAGTTCAAGAGGAACTACGGAACCTTTCCACTCGGCACATTTACAACCAGCACATTCTCTAGGGAATACACCTTCTCGTATAATTCTACGCTTCAATTTATCCGATTGCATAGGATATTTATTAGAGAAGTAGTCTTCTAAATCCCTTGCTTTTTCAATATCTTCCCCTTCAACCATTTCGTTTTCATCAGGTTGTGGTTTATTCTCAGAAGAAAATAAGTTACACCAAGTATCTTCTTCAATATATCCCGTAACTAAATGACATTCATTATCATCTTCACTAAAGAAAATACATGATCCACATTGTACCTTTTGACTATTTTCAAATGGAGTAGCCTTCCTGAAACCCGCTTGCTCTTGAGTAATTTTACCTACTTCATCTGAAGATTCAGTATCAATGGCTTTTGCATACTGTAAAGCTCCAGCATTATCATAATCATTTTTCTTCCAATCCAAAATCTTTGGACGATAATTCGTAACTGATTCATTATTTGGATATTTTGTATCAACTTTATTACGTAATTTACGATCTTTTATTTTATATTCTTTAGAGATACTATATAGTAAGTCTACAGCAAAGTCTGTAGGTGTTGCTTTTTGCATACTCTTACGTTCTGGAGAATAATCTGTAAGCCAAGAACCAAGTCGTTCTATCCCAGTTTTCTTCTTCTTCTTTTTCTTCTTAACTTGTGTTCTATGTTTTGCACTTGATCCACCATATGTTGGGGTAAATACTCCAGTGTCTGTAGAAGTAAAGACAGTCCCTGCACCCCCATCAAAACCTCCACCATCTTCTTTCCGTAAAGATTTTTTCATCCCTGTTTCTCCTTCAGGTTCTCCATATAATAACCATTGTACATCTTCGGGAGTACCCCCTATAATGTCTTTACGTGCATAATCTGGCTCCAGCATCTTATCGTATGAGTCAGATAAATCATCGTAGTCAACAGAGTCTTCCCCATGCCCCATTCCCTGTTGTAACGCAGACATAAGTTGTATGTTACGATCTGCTTGCGAGAAGGTTGCTGCATCCCCCGTCTTCTCTACTATCCTTCCCCCATTAGTCTCATTAATCATAGCATACCAACCAAATTTGGCTAGATTTTCATTCATGAAATCTTTCCCCGCTTCATCATTCTTTGCTTGATGCATTTTTGCAAGAAATTTCCTAGCTTCTTTTGGATTATCATTATTCTCTGTTAATGCCCAATGAGCAAAATGTTCCATAAATCCAAGATAACCAACACCAGCCTTCTCCATATCCTCAGATGTTGACCACTTCCCAACTTTTGAAAGTTCTTCCCTAGTTTTAGGCTTTATATCTGGATCATATTTACGAGCTACATGATGCTGTGATAGCATATCATTTGGGCCTTCAGTTATTACATATGTCAAATTCTTATTAATTACTGCTTCAGCTGCTTCTTGGTCTTTTTCAGAATGTTTAGTATAGGAAGCCATTCTCTCCTTAAGGATATCCCGTTGTATAGGTGTTGTATTTGAAGAATGACCTACTTCGTGTACAATTGTACTGACTGCCTGTCGCTGTATCTTTGGATCATCAGAAGCAAGGTCTTTAAATATTTTTGGATTTAGTATCATATTATTGTTATGAGGACTATAACTTCCAGTTGTGTTATCTACGTCAGATAACCTTGCATGAACTGTTTTCTTCATATCTGCCATTGATCGAACCTCAAACGCTCCCTTCCAGCTTTTTTGAAAAGTCTCTTTATCTACAAAAACTATATCTTTTTTTAAAGGAATATGTATACCTTCTACGGTAATTCCCCCACCTAGACCATCCATCATTGCTTGAGCCATAGGTTGACCTTTTTCAAATAACTCATACTGTTTATCTAAAAAGTCATTAACTAACTTTTCTTTTTTCTCGTAATTCCTTGTTAGTTCTGGATTTTGTTTTATAAGTTCATCTCTTCTAATGTCTTTTTTCTCTCGGATGTTCAGATACTTCTCTTTACGTTCATTTATAAGTCGAGCCTTTTCTGCCTCAATACGTTGACGATCTTTGATATAGTCTGATGCATTATCAAAGTCTTCTAATTTTTTATATTTAGTTATATCACTTAATTCCTTAATCTTATCTTCTAGTTCTTCGTCTTCAAATATCTGGTCATCTAATTTTTTTAACTCCTCATCATCCAATATCTTGCTCCAACTGTCGTTTATTTTGCCTTCTAGGTCTTCTATTTCCTTCGCTACAGCTTCTATATCTATATCTTCATAATCATCATCAAACTGCTCTCTTGCGTCATCAAATCTTTTTTGGGTATGTTCGTCTAAGGTTGCTTTTTGATCTTCATCACCAGAATCTAATTGTCGTGAATCATAAAACATTCCCCCTTGTGGCCCTTGTTGAGCATCAATTCCTTCAGGGGGTTTTTCTCCTGTTTCTAAATAAATTCTATATTGTATAGGAACATCTAGTAATTGTTGTTCTTCGGGAGTAGGAAGGGCTTTATCCCCAGCAGGAGATTTATCTCCAGTAGGGGGTTTATCTGATCCTCCGCTGGAAGGAAATTTAAATCCGAAAGGAGCTTTCTCTATAAAATCCGTTAGTTCAATTACACTTTTAGATAAGTTCCCGTTTGATTGTCCAGCAACTTCGTGTAGCCTTTCCTTAGCTGCATATTGTTCATCATAATACGGGCTATTACTGTCCATCTTTGCCTCACGTTTAGCTTCAGGAGACCAGTTAGCAAAATCCTTTGTGTCTTCTACCTTAAGTTCTTCTGTCTTTTTATTTTTATTATAAACACTAACAGGAATCAAGTGTTCCCCTTCTCCACCTCCACCCATAGCGGTTATATCAGCTACAATCTCTGCTCGATTTACCTTAACTGTATGTAATCGTCCACCAGATTTCCCCCATCTTGTTGCAAATTTTTGGGCTATATCTTTCATTGTTGATGTTGGAACAAGAATTCCTCCACCCCGATGATATTCTTGTGTCTCCCTAGATGCCCCTCGATAAAGTGTAACGGTATCGGGTAATTCTCGTGTTGTATAACGGGCAGCTCTCATCACATCTTGTACAAAGTCCTCTACCTCCTCGATGGTATAAGGCTTTCTATCCGTATCCTCTCCATGAATTGCTCCAGTAATATCTACGTCACTACCTCCTCTTTGTTTATCTTCATCAAGAGCTAGAAAAGCGTCTGATATTACTTCAGACATCGAACCATATGCAGTATCCATTATATTTTTCTTTTGTTTTTCTGTTCCTCGATTAAGATCATAAAAAGCTGTTTCTAAGTCTTTACCAATTTTAGAATTGACTGGATGCTTTGCTTTATTCAATCCATAAAATCCGGGTCTCAACTTATCTGGAAAGGGCTTCCCTATATTTTCAGAATTCTTTTGCCATTCGGCAGCTTTCTTTGGAAAAGCTTTTTCTTCTTCTTTAAATTCTGCGTCAAGCTTTGCATTTAATTTATCAAATTTTTCAGCTCTTTGCTGGACTTCGGGAGAAACTGGAGGAGCTTCTTCTTCTGGAGCTTTTCCTTCAAGGGTTCTTGTATCAATAAAAAGTTTGCCTCGTGCTCCAGTAAGAACTTTAGTTCCCTTTGGAGCTTCCTTACCTGCAAGATATTGTCTAAATTCTTCTGGTACATCAGTACCTAAAGGTTTAGGTTTACCTGATGATCCACCCCCCGTTATCGGAGTAGGAAAAGAAACTTGTTTTGTAAAATCAAATAACTTGGAAACATATCCAGACGCATGGGCAGCTTGAGCTACCTTCTCTGCCTTCTTACGAGATGTGAATGGCCCCTTACTTCCCCAATACCACTTGTTGTCTCGTTGACGTATAGGCATTAGTCATCCTTATGTTGGACTGGTAGATGCCTAAAATGCTTCTGGTATAAATCCGTTACTGCTTCTTCTGGTATTTTATCTCTAAGATCATCTAAAGATAGTAAAAATTCAGAATAAGGTTCAGTTTCAGCAATATTATCTAATAATGAATATATCATGGATTGCTTTCCAGTAAGCTTAATCATCGTCATCATCCTCTTCTTCTTCATTCCTTTGGTTTCCTCCCGAAGGATCATAACTTATCGTAGGATTAGAAGGAGATTGGTTAGGGAATGGAACCAAGAAGGTTGCTTTTTTTATGTCGCCTAAACCATCTGTAGATAAATCAGCAACATAGTCTACACCCTTCTCTATAAACCACATTTTAGAACCGTCTGGAGCAACTTCTTTTATAATTGGAGAAACAAAACCTTGTTCATTTAAAGATTGAATCCATGTTTTATTTATCTCTAATCCCCAAGACCTGTCTTCAGCTTTCTCTTTACGTTTATCTGCCCATTCATCTATATCACGTTCCTCTAAAGGAGTTTTATCATTATGATCTGGTGTTCTACCTCCAGTACGTCCCTTAAACTTTCTCTCAGAAGCCGGAATTGCTTTCTCCATTGCTTGTATTGCAGGTAATGCTCCTTCTTCTCCACCTTCTGCACCAGCTTCTCCACCACCTCCACCGCCAGCTTCTCCACCAACTGCACCACCAGCTTCCGCCTGTGCCTGTAGTTGTTGAGTTTGAGTCACTTGTTGTTGCAATTGTAACGCTTGTGCTTGAGCTTGCATTTGTACCATTTGTGCCATTTCACCACTAACCACGAATTCTGCATCTTCTAATGGAACATCATCTTCCTTTAACTTTATCTCAAATCCTAATTGTGCAAATTGACTTGCAATTCCAATTCGTTGTTGAGCAAAACTAATTCTAGTAGCTTCTGCTTTTTCTTCTGGTGTTGGTAGAACTAAATCAAAGTCCGTTATACCAAAAGCCCTTAATATCCTAGGGAATACTTTATCATGAAATAATCGTTGGTCAGATTCAACTACTCGACTCATAACAACAAGTTGTTGTGTTTGTGTAGACAATCCACCAAATGCTTCTGGAGCACCCTGCCATGCAGGAGTTACTCCCCATACAGCACCTACACGTTCCCTAATTTCTTCTTTTACAGGTAAATAATCCATTTCTTGTAGAGTATGGAACAATCTAACTAAGTCTACACGACCTCTTTGGTTACGACTAGATACTGCTACCATTGGAATATAGTTAGGGTCTAACCTTGTTTGAGCCGCAATATGTTCTCGTTCCTTACGTAAACTCTCTGCATCATCTGTTGTAACCATAAGCATTGATGCTGGCATCTTACGTTCAAAGAAATATCTATATAAGTTTTTATCCATACCAATTAAGGTTAAGGCTTTTTCAAATACTGTTAGAATTGGAGACCAACCATAAGTTTCTGAAGGTGAGAATTTAGAAACATGGATAATTTCGGAATCTCTTAGATATATATGTTGATTCCTATGGTAATATTTATACATCGCTGGAACACGATCATAACCTTTCTTAGATTTTCCCGGAGTATCTTCTACATCACTTCGATCCATTGGACAAAGAAAATGAGCATTCTTTGGTAATCCCGCTTGATCAAGATCAAATTCAACAAGAGCAGGATTTAATCTACGTATCTCTTTTACTTTAGATTTTATAGTCCCCCCATCATCATAATATTCTTTTACAAGATATAAAAATCCATCATCAACGGTATTTATATCATTATGAAATTGTCGGAGTACCGCTTCTAAACTTTGATCAAATACATTAGCATCAGTTAAAAACTCATTAAAATATTTTAATTGTCCTCGGTCAGCATCTTTTTTATTGGGGTGAACTTCCATCCCACGCCTAAATACTTCACCTGTAATATGCCCTAAAGCAGTTCTAATTTCTGCAACAGAGTAAGATATTGTTTGTAAATCTTGTACAAGCTGTTGCCTGTACGCCATTTGATGTCGAACCCAAGTATTTACAATATGATCTAGACCAATTGATGGAGCACTTGATGTATCCCCTTGCTGTTTCATTAATTGAATAAAGTTTAATCCTTCATTCATATCAATCATCTGCTGTGCCATTCCGGGCATTTCAGGCATATATTCAGATAGTTTCATAAATTAATCCTTGGGTAGGCTATTTAAATTATTAGATGCTATTGTATCCATAGCAGCTAATTTAATCACAGCGTCCATAGCTTTTTCCTTAATGTAATAGTCTTGTGACCTATTACTATGAGCACGTAATTTTGCAAGTTCATCTTTTTGTTCAACAACTTCACGTTCTAAACCCCTTAGTTTTTCCTGTGCAGCGTTATAATCCGTAATTACATTATCTATTTCTTCACTTGAACGTCCACTAGAATCAGAAACGTTATCTAATATTCCTACTCTACCCGCTTCTTTCATTAAAGAAATGAATGCTCCTTCTTTGAGAATCACTACTGCTTCATTTTCATCATCAATGTCATCCTCTGGATTCACCGTTTTTAATGCGTCATGCCACGTATCAAGAATTCTCCATGTTCCAGATTCATCTCTATTGGCAATATACTGTTCGTCACGTTCTCTAAGGATATTTCCTATTGTCATAACTATTCTCCTACTTTTACTATTATATTATACTAATTAAATGTGAATTTACGATATATGGCATTTACTCCAGCCACACATTTTACATGTTACACAGCCATTTTCTTCAACAAGGAAGCTGTCTCCACAACAAGAAGACTTCTCAATGTCTTCAAACCCGTCTAATACACCTTGTTTTGCAGATTCAGTCTTAACTAAAACTTCTTTTTCTCTACTACCTGATCGATAAACAGTAATACCTTTACAATTAGATTCCCATGCAGTCATATATGCAAGATATACATCTTCAATAGTTGCATGATTAGGGAAATTAATAGTTTTAGAAATTCCTGAATCACATGAATCTTGGAAGGCTGCCTGCATTTTTACATGATTTGTCGGTGAGATATCACCTGCGGTAGTATATACTGCCTTTATCCAATCTGGTATATCTGATCTATTCTTGAGAGACCCCCCGTTAGAGATATATTCCATTAGTTCTTCAGAATAAAATCCATAAGTTCGGGCATCTTTCTCAAAATATTTATTGATATAATATAATGTTTCTCCTTCTAGTATATTTGTTTTACGCCATGCTAAAGCAAACGTAGGTTCTATACCACTTGAAGTATCTGCAAGCATTGAAATAGTTCCTGTAGGAGCTACTGTCATACGACATGCATTTCTATATTGTTCAGAATAATCACTACTGCCCCATGAAGGAAATACCCCTCTTTCATCAGCTAACTTACGGGATTCATCATCAGCAACGTCTTGAATAAAACTCATAAGTTTTCGTCCAACAGCTTGTCCTTCTTCAGTATCATAACCAATTCGTAACTGGATAAGAAGATCGGCAAAACCCATAACCCCAAGTCCAATTTTCCTAGTGTCTTTAGTCATATATTCAATTTCTGGAGTTGCGTAATAATTTGCATCTATAACATTATCTAAAAAACGTACTGCGGTTTTTACAACCTTACCTAGGTCTTCCCAATCAATATTCTCATTCCAATCTAATGATGGTTCCTCTGACGTAGTAAACGTTGATGATGTAAAAAAATTAGCTACATTAATTGATCCTAAATTACAGGATTCATTACCTAATAGTGGTTGTTCTCCACACGGATTCGTGGCAATCATACGTCCATGTTTAGAAATTACATGGTTATCTCTATTGACTGCATCCAGAAAAATCATTCCGGGTTCTCCATTTCTATGTGCCCCATAAACAATTTTATCAAATACTTCACGAGCATCTAATTCCCCAACAACTTCATTACTACGTGGATTAATTAATGAATAGTTTATACCTGCTTTAACAGCTTTCATAAAATCATCTGTTACTCCAACAGAAATATTAAAATTATGTATGTCTCCCTCTACTTTTTTACAATCAATAAATTCAAGAATATCAGGGTGATGTATATCCATAACAGCCATGTTAGCACCATCACGTTTACCACCTTGGGTAATCATAGAAGAAACACGAGATAAAGTTTTTAGGACTTCAATAGGGCCACAGGAAACTCCATGTGTAGTTTTAATCCTATCTCCTTTAGGTCGTAACTTAGATAAAGCAAACCCCGTACCACCACCAAACTTTTGTACCATAGCTGTATCAAAAGCGGCTTTCATTATTCCTTCCATACTATCTTCTAAAGGTAATACAAAACATGCAGATAACGTTCCTTGTTCGGTACCTGCATTCATTAGAGTTGGAGAATTTGGGATAAAGTCTAGTGAAGACATGACTGTATAAAAATCATTTGCTGTTAATTGTACATCAACATCTAATTTACCATACTGTTTTTCTACAGAAGCAACAGCATTAGCAACCCGTCTAAACATCTGGGAAGCATCTTCAATAACATCATTTTTATTGTTCTTAAGGAAGTATCTTTTCTGAGCAACTACTTCTGCTTGTGGACTCAGAGAAACTGGTATTTCATTTAAAATTTCGGTTAGTGATGGCGTGGTCATGGTTTATTTCTCCTATCCTCTGTATCCACAGTATATACATAATTTGCGTTCCATTACCCAAAAACTTGGCTGACAAACCCCTTCGGAACAACCGGGGTTTAAAGGTTCTTTAATCTCTTCTTCAGGTTCATGTTTATAGTTTAGCAGACTATCTATACGTTCTGCAACACTTTGACCTAGCTCTTCTTGATCATTACCTCTTGCTCTCCCCTGCGGAGTTTCACCGGGAGCTACTGCTTCAATCCAATCAGACGTACTACCTAATGTTTCATATTTAAAAACCGTAGTTTCCCAAGCTGCTTGGACAGCCATAGCAATAGAAAAGAAAGCATCACCATGTCCCATTGGAGTCACAGGTGCTTTCAAATCATTATTTACAGAAATGATCTGTTGAGTTTGTCTTTCATCTTTTAAAAGTTTTAACTTACCACCATGCACATATTGTTCTAAAATATGAGCCATTGTGTTCTTACTTTTAAGAGTGAAAGCCATAGGGTGCCAGACTTGGTTTAAACCACGGTCTTCTAATTCACCCCTTGTATTATCAATATACCCTTTTTCTAGCTGAAAGTTTTGTGCAACCTCATTCAAAAACTGTATTTGATCAGAATATGTCCAACCATCTAACCATGTCTGATTTATCTGTTTAAGCTCGTCACCTGTCCTACTAAAAATTACGAGATGCGACGGATGTCTTTTCTTACCTACATCGAATCCAGCAAATAATTGTTCATTTGGTTGCTTTTCGTATTTTTTATGAGGACTAATTTCTCGTAAATTAGGGTCTTCACACTTAGAAATATCTTCTCTATTAAAATAAGATTCAGTTTGAAAGGAAGGTTGTAGAAGAAACTCTGAAGCAAAGGATTTAGGTCTAGCTTCTTGTTGAGCTAATAACCATTTTTCATCAAATAAGTCAGGCATCAGAACTCGACGAGTTGGTGTAGGATCAAGTGCTGGAAGAACACGAGACATGAATCTATCATCTCGTTGTAGTTTAGATAATAAATCATCAGGTAACATTGGAGTACCTAACACAATTGTTGGAGCTTCTCGATTTGGTATGAACATTGTTTCTGTCATGAAATGATCTTCAATTTTATTTATCTCCCCCAACTGAAGTGGATTCTCTGGGTCTCGTAAAATATCATCTGCTATCAATGCTCCGTTGACATGCATACCACGTTTGAATGAAAATAATCCTCCATGTAAAATCTCTACAGGTTTGTTATTCATTGTATATCTAAATTGAAATTCGGCACGAGTATTTCTTGCAGTCAACATTTCCATAAGAACTGGATTACGTTGAACTGTTTTATTAATTTCTGAGATATGGTAACGAGCCATTGTATCACTATAAGAAAGATATAAAATAGAAGTATCTCGTACTGCTTTTAATAATCGCCATACACTAAAGCCATGTCCAAGTAAAGTACTTTTAAAATGGAACCGAGGAAGAATTGCAACATAGTTTTTATTATCTTCTAAAGCTTGTTCTATATCATCTGCTATTACCCCAACATGCCATGAATTAAATAATTCAGGACGATCAAAACTTAGTGCCCAAACCTGAGTAATAAATTCATGAAAGCTACCTATCTTGGCTCTTTGATTAACTGTTAAGCCTTCTGATAATTTAGCTAATGCATCTGCGACTGTTACGACTTCGCCATTCTTTGAGGTGGTCATTACTTATTGGAATCCGCCTGTTGAATGATTCCTTGAAATCTAGAAGCAATTCTACTAATAAGTTCAGGGTCTTGAATCTCTTCGACCAATACATTTAAAATATCTTGAACAAATTGAATATTAATCAAGCCTTTCATGGTTTCTCGTTCACCTTGAATACTCATATCAATTGTTCGTGATGCAACTCCAGCATCATGAAAATCTAATCCTTCTAAATTATCTGCTGCTTTATGCCGTATCTTTTCATACAGATCAAGGTGTTCTGTATTCAACCTAGCAAAGCGTTGACTCTCCGATTCCATTACTGCATTAGTTCCAACAGTTTGAAGTTCTAATCTTTTATCATCCCATTTAAATCTTTTCGACCATGCATAGATTGTAGAGATAGTAATGTTAACTCCAAATTTCTCTGACAATTTTTCTGTTATTTGTTTTGCCGAATGTTCACCTGAAACATATAAACTCATTGCTTCTAAACGAACTTCGGGAGATATAATTCTAGGCATTAATGTATGTACCCTGCGGAACCATGTTCTGTACTTTGAGATTCAATACTACCTCCATAAGGAGTGCCATCTGATTGTAATAATCTACTCCAATCCATATATCCTGTTTTACTTGTTCCTGCAACAAAACAAGCTGGAACATTAAATTTTGCTCCACTTGGTGAGATAATGGCTTTAAAATCTACCCCAATCTCATCTCGTGTACATACACCCTTCCAAATATGTTCTTGTTCATTTATAGGTTTAAAATTTGTTTTCTTTCTAATTGTACCTGTTGTCCTTTGTGTATTTTCAAATTGTTTATTATGATGACATTCATAATATTTACACCATACTACAGTTCCTCGTGCTTTACGGAACTCTTCCAATGATTTATTATCAGGAAGTTTATCCTCGTAAATAGCTTGTTTCGGTACTGCTTTTCCGGTATTCATATAATAAGCTTTTGGTTTATCTACTTTAGCCATTTGACTCTCCTTGTCTTTTCGCCCATAATGCAATGCAAGCCGCATCTGCATAATCTTGTTCGGGGAATACATCTCCCCACTTGTCTATTGCAAATTTTTTAATGTCTGGTTTTTTCACATTACCCTTACCTAAAATTTGTTTTTTCCAACTTCTATTATCAACAGGATAACATAAAATATTTTTCGTATGCAATAAATATTTAGCAACACTTACTACTCCGGAAATCTCCATAGTAGTTCGAGCATTTTGAATATAGATTGCAGCTTCAATTGCAGCACATTGTATATTATTATACTCTAATTCTTGATTCAAGTAAACAGAAAACTTATCGAATATTTGAAAAAGTCTATTATCAAATGAATCTTTAGGAGTTGAATCAAATTTCAGCTTATGAATTATTGCTTCATCTTCTGTTACAATAACTCCATGCACAGCTTTGGAAGAACAATCTAAACCTAGATAATTCATCGTTGTCTATCTCCCATAGTTCTTAGTCCTACAACTCTTGAAACTGCCGCATAAGCTTTATCATATGCTTTTAATGTACCACGAGTTTCTATAACAGCAGCTTCAGTTTCGATAACATCTTTCCGAAGTTCCCATAATTGTGGATATGATTCTAAAACTTCACCCTTTAATTCTTCTCGTGTAGGTTTTTTCTTACCTTCTTCTTCCCTAGCTTTTGCAATTCTATTCATAGCTTTAGCTGTTCCATCATCATAAGCCGCCTGTAATGCAGATAAGGTACTTTCCAATTTTGCAACATAAGCTTCAAAATAACTTGTGTACCCACCAAACATAGCAAGATAACTTTCTAGACGTTCATTAGATGACGATGCGAAATCTTCTAATGGAATCTTAGGTAATTTTTCTAAGTCATAATCAAAAGACGAAACTTGTAAATCAGAATCTAGTTTCCGTCTAACTTTACCTAATGCTTTCATAGGTGTCCATTTTCCTGATTGATCACCTTCTTTATAATTAACCATTCGTAACTCCTTTACATTTACACCATGTATCTCCTGTACATATATCAGGAATTTGTGTCATTTCCATAATTGTAACACAACGTTCTAATAATTTCTCCCACATTTTAGTATCTCTATCTACTTTAAAAGCTTTTAAATTCTGGTCATTTTTGTTTTCATATAAAACAATCCCATAATCGTTACCTAATAAATTTAAATAAATCTGTAATTGAACTAAATGATCATGTTTGGGAGCATGTTTCAATTCTTTAAATCCTTTTTCATTAATAGATTTTAATTCTAATACCGCTTCTCCTTTACTCGGATGAAGAATAAGAAAATCTAATCGTCCACTAATAGGAGGAGCATCACATGAAATAGGTTGTTCTCGTGCTTTTAATATATTCATCTTTGTAAAATATTTAGTCATACGATCTTCTAAGGCAGACCCCACATCAAATATTCTTTTTACTCTAGGGTCTAAGTCTTCCCATGGCAATAATCCATTAAATGATGCATATAAATATCTGTCACATGCACTACCTAATGCTGATGGATAAAAAACATTACCTCTATGTGGAGACATTTTACCTTTCAAATGCTCATCTAATAAACCTAAAAATTCTTTATCTTGATTCGTAGTTCGGACAGCAGATTTACGTTTGGGTTTATGTTTTTTTATTCCTGTGGCTGCCCCAATTTGTTTAATTCCTGCCATAAAAAATCCTTTATTTTTCCTTTAGTTGTTTCTTTACAATGCATGATAGTATGTACATCATCATTATATATAGATAGTAAATGATCATCTCTTTTTCTATCACGACTACTTAAATGCCCGTATACACCATCAGCTTCAATCACCATACTGATTTCGGGGATATAAAAATCTACCGTATATGGTGGAAAAGATGCTTGTGTTTCGTAACGTAGCCCCCATTCCGAGAGATATTCTGCAATAATATTTTCTTGCGGAGTGTAATCTCTAGGTAACACTTGCTTTTAACTCTTCAAATTCTTGTTCACTCTCTGTAAATATTTCTTTTATACCATTCAATCCCATATATTTCTGGTCTTTATAAGTATACCATGGCCCTGCCTGTGTAATCAATTTCTTCCCTAAAGCTTCTCTAATATAACTTTCAAGTATATCTATACCACCTTCCACTCTAAAAGGGACTACAGCAGAGTTCCAATTCTCCCCACCAATTTTAGTTTTACGTAGACGTACTTCCATGTCAAATCCTACCTTCGCTTTTTGTTTATCCTCTATCCAACCTTTACGTCTAACTTGTAACAGAGCATGTGAAAAGAATGATTGAGCAAGTCCACCGGGCATATTATCTAATGCTACAGGGCCTATACTACTACGTACTTGGTTTATGGCTACTAAAGCACCTCCATTAGAAAGACTAGGGAGAACTTTAGGTAAGGAAGAATTTACAAATCGGGCTTGCCATGCCATTGGATTAAATGAAAAGTCTTCATCTAAGTTCTGATGAGGGACTAATCCTGCGATACTATCTAGTACTACTACATCAAACTCTGCATCTAGTAATGCTCGTATTGTATCCATTGCTTCTTCCCCATTTTCGGGTTGTCCTACAAGAATCTCAGATGTATCTACCCCACATTTTTTCATCCATTCAGAATCCCATGATAATTCAGTATCAATCCATGCTGCTTTACCCCCGTCATTTAAAACATTTACACATATCTGAGAGGCTAGATAAGACTTACCCACGTTAGTAGGGCCATAAATTAGAGTTAATCTTTTCTTAGCAATCCCACCACCTGTTAGTTTATCTAATGCAGGAATATTAAATGGAATTCTAGAGTATGCAAATTCTTCATCATCCCCTCTAAATAAATTTAGTTTTTTATCTTTTAATAAAGATTCAATAAGTTTCTCACTATCAGTTCCCATTTATATTCCTCTTGGTAATTGTTTACTTCGATTGTTGTATGCTTCTGCCCATGCAAAACATATTGCGGCACATTGAATAATTTCTGTATACATGTCCGATAAATTCTCTTCATATACTTCTCTAGCTACATCTCCCAATCCTTCAGTTAGAATGACTGTCCAATGATCATCTGTATTAAATGTTTGATCCCCCCAACGTTTATCTTGTCGTTCTCTTTCAGCCAAAACTTGTTCTAATACCATAGCTCGTGCTAGTTGTTGTGTATGTTCTTTGTTCATTTTGATGCCCCTTCTTCTAGAACATCTTCAATATTCTTATCTACTGTCTCTCGAACATGTGTCCATATATCTCCTAAAGCTGATTGTGCTCCTGAGAGTTGTGTAGCCACATCTTGTTCTGTATCAATATCATGTACTTCACAATCTATACGTGCATACTGATTTGTATCTAGAGGCCCTACTCTAAAAGTAAAACCTAATTTAATTCCGACCTTAGCCATTTGCTTCTCCTTATTTTAACTACCCCTTATTTGGGGATATGATAAATTAATTTTATCTTGATTATATTTTTTAAACTGTTGTACTAAACTTTTTGTTTCTTTTCGAGTTCTCCCTAGAATATAACAATATTTATGCTTTACAGGGGAACGTCTTTTTTCACATGTACTCTTATGTCTAGTACGTTCTTGCTTTAATAATTGTGCTGTAGATTCTGGTATATTTTTCCAGTCTACTTTACGATAATTCTTTTTAGCTCCTACCATTTTATACCATTCTGGTCGCCATGTCAAGTTCAATGCCTTGGCATATCGAACAATTTGACTCCGATCACTAAATCCGGAATCACCAAACCATCCTCGTTCCCTGTTCTGTGGATCGAGATATTGATAACCACTTCCAAACTTTTGTCCTAGATATATAAAATTACAAGCTTGATAAATAGTACCTAATTCTTTAGCTTCAGGATCACTATAAGCAGTAAAATATCTAAAATCAGTATTTTTTACCATCCATTTAATAGATTGCATGATTATCCATGACCCTAAATTCTTTGGAGACCATGATATACATGCTCCTCTAGCAATTAATTTTTCTAATCCTTTACTTTCTGCCCCTAATAAATTAGAAAATGAGTTCGGGGTTGCCATAACTACAACTCCTGCTAAGAGCTTTGAATCCTTTAGTCTAGCAACAAACCTATCTGTTACCCATACAGGCATTTTACCAAGCCATTCATGACGTTCAATAAATTCTCGTACCTCACGACAGCCCTCTTTATCATGTTTAGGAATATAAGCAAATTCAAAATCTTGGATAGATAACGAATTGACATAATCTTCAGATAAATTAGCTAGTTGTAAATCCTCTGCTTTATTCTGAAGTCGAATTTCATATTGCCAACTATGTTCTTTATCATAGTCACTAAAGCGTTGATGTGCTTTTAAGACCAATCTATTGCCCATTCTTCTGCATAAGATGGTTCATTAGATGTGGGTGTAAAATCTTGCTTTGTTGCCCAAGAAGGAGAACACATCTCAACATCTACTTCTAATGGAATACCTAAAGAATTTTTCTGTAATAACTTTTGGATATTAGGTGTTACATCATTTAGTTCTGTGTTATGTACCTCACAAATAATTTCATCATGTACCTGTACTAAGATTTCACTTTTCTTATCCTGTAGGTATTTATGTACTTCAATCATTCGTTCACTCAATATATCAGCACTTGTACCTTGAACAAGATAATTTACACCTTTATAAGCTAAATCTTTCGGTACAATATATAGTCGACCAAATCTATTCTTAATCCACCCTCGACTACTTACAACCCGTACAACCTTCTCAAAGAATTCTTGTGAGCCTTTCAAACCCTTAAAATATTGTTTCTTATAATCAGAAGCCTGTTGCATAGAAACACCAAGTTGAATACCTAACTTTCTTGCTCCAATTCCATATATAGTTCCAAAGGTAATTGCTTTTGCCATTTGTCTATAATATTTATATTCTGAATCTCCTTCTTTCACCCCAAAAGCAAGAGTTGCGGCTTCTCCATGGAAGTCTACATTTTCCTTTTTTAGTAATTTATCAATGTCATCATTCCGAAAGTAATCTAAAAAGACTCTTACTTCCATCTGAGAGTAATCAAAACTAACTAAAGTATAGTCAGAACGAGGTACAAATAATCTACGTATAGATATCTGTGTTTCTTCCTGCTCATTATAAGATTCATCTCCAATAAAACCCCATGTATCAATAACTTCATTAGATAAATTATTATTAAAAGTTCCCCCTTTAGCTGATACTGCTGCTGAAATACGTCCACGTACAATATCTCTATCTTCATTCGTAAGAGGATCATCAGATAGTTTAAAATGTGTTCGAGGTAAATTTTGTAGGTTAGGATTTCTAGAAGAAAGTCTACCTGTTAGAGTTCCCCAATTACAGAATGTAGTGTGTACACTATTCATATCAAAATAAGGTTCTAAATATGTGGCTCGTAATTTATCTAAAGTTCGATATTGTCTCATATATCCTGCAACTGGATGATTAACTTGGGCTAATGCTTCCTCTCCCCACGAATCATTACCTTTAACTGTCTTAACAGTTGATTCAATACCTAATGATTTTAAAGCTTCCCCTACTTGCATAGGACTTGTAATTAAAAATTCATGTCCAACAGTTTCAAAAATACGATTTTTTATTTGTTCTTGTCTTTGTAAAATTTTACCTGCTGCTTCCTTTGCATAATTATTATCTACAGGTATTCCTCTCTTTTCCATGTCATATAATACATGAGTTAATTCTTGTTCTAACTCAAAAACTTTCTTCTGTTTCGTTTCATGTAATTTATCAAGCCTATCTTTATATAATTTAACTGTATATTCAACATCTTTCTCACAATAAGGCCCCAAAATAGTTGCAGGAGCTTGAGAGAAATCTTTATACCATTTATTCTTACGTAATAATTTCTTAGTTGAGATATCATATTCAGCAGCTTCTTCTCCATAAGTACGTTTAATCGTAGCTGTTAAGGAAAATTCTCTTACATCAGAAGGTTCGGTAAGACGTATCAAGACTATAACATCAATAAGTGTTTTATCTTCTACTATAAGCCCCTCATTTTCTAGGAAATGTAGATCAAATTTTACATTATATCCAATTAAAGTCTTACATTTATTCATAGTCTCCATCAATTGAAATAATTGAGGTGGATGTAAATTTACAGAATCTATAGATGGAAAATGTCTAAATGGAAAATAAAAAGTCTTAGGTTCTAACCCAACTCCTACCCCAATACCACAAATTTGATTTGTGTCATACCAATTAAAACCATTAGTTTCTACATCAACTGTCCATGTAGGATACTCTTTAATATATGCAAGAGCCTCATCATATGTATCTGGTGTTACTAACATAATTCTATAGGTTTCTACGGGGGGATAAACCCCCCATAGACAATGCCTAAACGATAATTACTCGAATAGGTCTTCAGTGAAGTCATCGGTAGCTAGAGATACCCCTTCACTTGATTGTGTAGGTTCCGCAACTCGTCCATAACGATCTTTATAGTAAGCTTTGATTTCTACAAGATCAGAAACTTTATCTAATTTCTCTGCTGGAACGTCTGTCTTTCTAGCAGTTGCAGTAAGTGTGTATGAAGTGTCATACATTCCTGTGCCTGTACGCTTTACACGCATTACTCCTTTGTTCAATGACCCCCAATCGTTATATACATCTACAAGTTGATTCCAAATGTAATTACTACGACCAAATCCTAATGGGATTATTCTAAAGTCATTAACGTGTTGTACAAACATCTTCTTCCCCTGTGGCCCATCAATCTCTTCCCAATCATCAAAACGCTTCTCTGTATGCATAATGTCATGCACATATGCCCAAAAGGCAAACTTATGCGAAGCACGAACATTATCTGGAACGTCTGATGCATCCACATCATCATCTTTCAGTAAGTTAATCCACCGATTCCCTGACCGATAAGTATATAGATAAACCTCATCTAATAAGAGGTCATCTTCATTCCCCGATGCAACTGGGGTCAAAAATGCCTGATCACCATCTTTAAAAAAGATTTCTTGACCAGAGGATTGATCTGATTGAGGATTAGTTCGCTCATCAACCCTATTTTGTATAGCCGAAATACCGCCCATATTTACTCCTTTAGCTTTTACCAAAAAGCTCTATTTTCAATTACTTGTCTAAGTAATGCTTGTTGACGTATCTCTTGTACGTCTTTTACCTTTTCAGGTAACTCTATCCATGATATCATACATGTGTCTTTCATGCAAGTGTTTATACGGCTCATTGCTCTTTTTCCTGCTTCATCATTGTCTAAACATAAAACTATTTCTTCAGGCTTGAGTGCTTTGAGTCTATCTTGTTGTTCGTATGAAAAAGATGCTCCAAGTAAAGCAACACTTGTATACCCATGTTGAGTCAACCACATAGTATCTAATGCTCCTTCTGTAATACAGACAGTTTGCACAGATTCTATTTTATGTTCCCCAAATAAAATATGTGATTTCTTTAATCCTTTGGAATATAGATATTTTGGGGTAGCTTCTATTCTACGTTCCATCCATCCAACTAAACGAGAGACTGCATCATATACAGGAATAATCAAATCACCATAGTCATTCATCCCACAATCCCAAGCTTTTAATGTTTCATGGGAAAACCCACGATCAAAAATCCATTTAGGTACAACGCCTCGTTTACTAGGATATTCAACTTCTTCTAATCTCTCTGTTGTTGGAAATTCTTCTTCAAAGAAATCAAAATCGAATTCAACTGCATTGTTTGCAACGTTTTGCTGAACAGTAGTGACAGGTTGTCCTGTTACTTTAGATAAAAAGGTTATTAAAGAACCTTGTCCACATCCCGCAAAACATATCCACTTCCCAAGTGCCACATTAATTGAACACGAAGGGAGTTGATCTACGTGAAATGGACAAGAAATATTAAATTGATCTCGTTCTAAAGGAACATCTATTCCCGCATCTAATAGTAAATTAGACCAGTTGACCACTTTTACCCTTTAGACTTACGTAGAAACAACACTATGTCGCTTGAGTAACCATTTCGGTCAACTACTTTGCCACGTTTAATGTCGCCAACTGTAATATCAACTTTAGGTTTACTAGGCCCTTTTGACGTACCCTGTTTTACAACAATAGTATCTTCATCTGGTCTAAACAAATCTAACAATCCCATTACTTACTCCTTATACTAAAAATTTCCATCTTCTAAATCGTCATCATCAACGATTGAAAATTCATTATCTTCATAAATTATACCACAATCTACATCCCAATGCAAATAATATTCTTCAGATGGCAAAACACCATCTCTATATTTCTGAATTTGCATAAGTCTTTTATCTGGGTTATCTTCTATAAGACACATTGCCATAGCTACATCTGCGGCTCTTATCAATGCGTCCCCAAAAGCCACTTGATCGGCTCTAGGAGGTTCAAACATATTCGCTGCTTCTCTAGTTGCTTGTGTAGATACCCAAATTGCAGTATTTGTTGCAAGACAAAGGTTCTTCATTCCATAAAATAATGCGTGAGATTGTTCCCACATAGCTTTCTTACCATCCCCCGATGAAATTAAATAGATTCCATCTAAAACTACAAAATCTGGAGAATGTTTTCTTATCAATCTTGCAATACTATCAATAGAAATTGTAGATTCTCCTTCAATATGGTCACATACTAATAAAGACCTACCATTAAGTTCACGTAAAAATTTCTTATATCCATCTTCATCTATAGGATCACCACTTCGTAAAGCACTATGAGAGAACTTATACCCCATTTTATTAGCTAATACTACATCTGCCCTAAGACTTATTGCCGCAGTAGGCATTTCAGTAGATACTAATAAGGTTTTATGTCCATTCATAACTGCTGTAGCTGCTGCTTCTACACACATCCATGTCTTTCCTACTGTTGGTCTAGCAAACATGGCGATTAATTCTCCGGGTTGCCAACCTACACCAGTACTATTAAAAGATTTGAAAGGAGTAGGAATCCCCATTAATCCTTCCCCCATCTTACGTTTATCGGTACGTGCTTGCCATTCATCAAATCGTGTAGACGTACCATCATTATATATAGCTACATCTTCATCAGTTTCTACTTCGACATCTCCTAAATTAGATATGATAGATGATAAGGCTTTCGTAGGATTTTCTTTCAATATGTCCTTTTGCGACTGAATTGACCCCACAATCTTACGATAAATTACTTGATTCTTAAATTGAGTAACTGCATAATCATAATTTAAGGTTTGTGCTGAAATATCTAATGTAGGGTAATTTTCAGCTAACGTAGCGGGTGATGGAGTTTCTTTAAATTGATCTACATACCCAACAATAAATGATAACACCTCACCATGCTTGGCAAAATCTTTTGGAGTGTACCTAAAATTTTTAAAATTAGCAGGGTCTGTTAGATTAAATAAAACCCCCGATTCAATATATTCAAAACTTTGCATACTTATCTCCTAGCTATATACATTACTCTTGGGCTATTACCATGAACATAACATGATATACCATCTTTTGCTGTGTCATCAGCAACTTTCTTGGCTTCTGGAAAATTAGAGAAAGTCCCTTCTATCCAAACTTCTTTATTACGGATAGAAATTACTCTAAAGAACCCTTCTGGAGCTTCACGACCTATAAGGTCATTTGATTTTAATTGCTTTCGTTGAGGGTTAGTTTTTACAAACCCACCTCTTCGATTTCTAATTTGTTTTGGCATGTGCCCACTCCATTAGTCTAGCCTTAAGTTCTTTTCTTTTCTGTTCGGATGTAGCAGTAGGAAGCCACTTAGAATTCAATAATATATATCTTTTCCAAGAAGCTTTAACTTTATCATTTCCATACATCATTATCTTATAATACATCTCTGCATTATGCTTTGTCAAGTAGTAATTGAATTCAAAACCTTTAATGATATATTTAAGGGTAACTTTATCAGAATTATTATCTACTCCATTATAAAGTCCAGATAGTACTTTAAACAAACCATATTTAGTAATAGCTTGTTTTATTAATTGAAGATCGTGTCCGATAAAACCTATAGTAGGATAGGCTTTGTTATGCTTTTTTGAGTATATCCATTCAAATGCTTCTCTAACATCTTTTGAATTATATTCATTTAATGGCTTGCCGTTCCGTTTAACCATAGTAAAACTCTTTGTTCTGCTGCTCCACTAAATTTTTGTTTTATTCTATTCCTAATTTTATAGGCAGATTCTTTTAGTGTAGCAGTAATTTCATCCATTGTCAAATTTTCCATGCGTAAGTTAAGAAAATCTTTCTCCATGGGAGTTAAATCTAATTCCTTAAAAACAGATAATATCATTAGGTTTGAATCCATATCAGCCTGTGTAGATAATACATTTCGTAAATCTTTAGATATCTTTCCTGTACTCCTCCATGGGGCACTTTCTTGATCTTGGTAAGTTAGTAAAGCATCTAAACTCTGTGGTTGAGGACGACGTTGAGCTTTTGTAATTAAAGTTCTTATAGTATTAACCATTGTAGTATGTAAATAAGTATGAAAAGATACCTTTCTCTTAGAATCAAATCCTTTTGCAGCTTTTAGAATTGCTATTCGTAATTCCTGTGCTATATCCTCTCTATCCATTCCTCTAATAGATGTTGTTTGTAACATTCTATTTATCTTAGGTTCCCACTGTAATATTAATTCATTGTTAATCTTCATTTATCTTGTCCTCATTCTATCTAAGTGTATCATATAAGGTCTGGAGAGTCAATCTTTTTCTGTTTGAGTTGCTTGTTTAATCGAAGATCATAAGTACTTTCATCTTTTCGGAATTTATAGAGACATTTTTTACTGCAATAAATATATTCACTAGATGAATTTTTTAAATGCCATCTTCTTCGTCTAAAAGATTTTCTACAAAATTTACAATTAACTAAAATATAATGATATTCATATCTACATTCGTCATGAATATGATGTACTCGTTCTGCATGAGTTGCAGATTTAGGAATATCTTCCCCACAGGCACGACAATCTATCCGTTTAGGTAAATTCTTTCTAGCTATAAGAATACTTTTAGTGGGTAATTCAGCATTCTTTAAAACTTTATGAACATAGGATTTATATACACCTACTTTATCAGCAATTTGTGTTATACGTATTATGGGATTTTCTGTACGTAATTGGATAATTTGATCACGTTTAGAAAGCGTCTGTCGATGCATTATCTTTTTCGTATCCTTTTACTGCTTGACTTACTTGGTATTTCCATGCTGCAATAAAATAAGCTGCATCTACATTACCTTCACCGGGTTTCCTAAATTGAGAACTAGCTGCAACTATTCTAGCCCATTGGGCATCTGTAAAAGATACTGTTATATCTGGCATTATTTCTTCTCCTTTAATTTATTTACTTCTTCTGATAATTCCTGTACGGCTTTTATTAATATAGGTATAAATTCTGAATATCTAGCTCCATAATGTGTATCAGCCTCTCCATCGTGGGTAATACCTGCAAAATCCTCTAACGAATCTATTCCATGTTTCTTTAATATTTCAACAACTTCTTGTGCTATTATACCATAATGAGTGTAAT
>VTLG01006974.1_pt1 | contig 47746 bp, 57 predicted proteins | sample 4694571 | NCBI WGS metagenome assembly VTLG01 (sample SAMN12604809, study PRJNA352737) | marine metagenome | biome: ENVO:00000447; feature: ENVO:00000209|ENVO:00000569|ENVO:01000036; material: ENVO:00002151; isolation source: viral sequences binned using virsorter ... | reverse complement strand
GAGAAGGTCCAATCATCAAGTTTTCTACGACCTTCTAGAACAGGTTTAAGTACATTTTCACCCATCCATTCACGACTGCTTTCATCAAATTCGCTCCAAGCTTTCTGAAGGACTGGGTTTTGATTAACTAATTTACCATAGTTATCAGGATCTGGTTGCCAATCTCTACCTTTATTCATCCATTTTATAGCTTTGTCAAGAGAAGCTGGTATCTGTGAAAGAGGTACAGCAGTACCGCCAAATTTTAAAGAATCCAGATCTTGTCTTCTTAGTTGTCTAAGAGTTTCTTCATCTAATTTAGCTATCATTTACGCTTTCCCCCTGTTTCTCGCTCTGTTTTTGCTTTGTCCTTCGAGCTTGGTGCCACCGCCTTGTTTATGCGAGACATCCAGCTTATCTCCATTCCCATACGTACCCCTCCTACGGTTATCAGCGTTAAGCGAAGCTCTTTTCTTTTTCTGAGCTGGTTTTTTATTATATTCACTCTGGTATGCTCGCTTAATTTTAAGTGCATCAGAATGAGATTTATAGTAATTAGTACTTTTGCTTGCCATAAAGCCTCGTTTTCACTAGTTCAGGATCAACTTTCGGCATTATTTTGTTTAATTTATCAAGTGGATTACCTTCATAAGCCACTCCAGTGACATCATTTGTCTTCAGCCAGTCACAAGCTGCTTTAAGTTCATGAGCAGAAGCCTCACCACTCTTGACTCGTTTAAGAAATTCAAGAGTGACAAGGTTATGAAGCTCATTGAACTTCTCTTCAGGAGCCTTTTTCATTGAGTAATTTTTCTTTAATAAGCTCTACAGCTTTATCATCAACTTTATTATCAGTTCTTGCTGCAGCTACTGCTAAAAGATCTACAATTAGTGTTTTTACAGCTGTAGTTTGAATAAATGAGATTAAGAGTGGCTTAATTAGGGTGATCATCATAATTAGTGGTGTTTACTTTTACTTTAATTGGTTGTAAGACTATAGGTACGACATCATGACATAGATGTTCGAATGAAGAACCTTCACGTAAGGTAAAACCTTTCTTTAAAAGCTCTGCACATCTAGAAACTCTAGTGAGTTCGTACTCTAATCTAAGTGTTTCTTCTAACCTGATAGCCATAGACTTACATTGTTCTGTTAAACTACCGTTTAGAGGCACCATGAAATTTAATTGAGCTCCATAGTTCCATCCTCTAGCATAGCTTTCAGGATCGTAAGGCTTATTCTCGCTAGCAAGCCAGAAAGGGGAGAAAGTCATAGTAGGTCCATTACAGGATACCGACAGTTTCCCCATTGTCTGCCTACTTGGGGCACCATTGTTTTGGAATTGCACTGCTTGGTTGGTCACATTGCCTGTTGCAGTGCTACTAGGTGCCGCATTATTATACGTATCATCCGCAGCTCTAACAGGTAACCCTATTGTGAGAAGGTAGATAAGGATGTAGTAGTAGCATTGGTTGTTATTGTTCTTGTTATATCGATTTGTTCTACCAGAGCGTCTGCTACTCTGTCTACTGTTTCTAATTGGAAGTCTGCTCCAGCTGTTGTCACTGCAAAGGTTGTGTTGGAATCTCTTATAGCTCCTGAAGGGGTTACATTTGTACCACTCCAGTGCTTGTATTCGCCACCATAAACCTTTTGAGTGATGGTTTCGTTTACCGTTTGAGTTGTAGTTGTAGTTGCGTTCATGCTTCCCTGGGTGAACTGGGGCGTTATTGTATTTGCTCTTGCTACCGAGGGTGTTAGCAGTAAGAAGAGTATTAACCATCGTTTCATTCTTCTTTCTTTTTAGCCATAGGACAATTTATGGGTGTTTGATTCCCTTTACCTTTAGAATTTGATGTATTGAGTCCAAACGTTGCCAGCGCTCCGGTGAAAACGGATGCTACAAAAGTTATGTCGCCGCTTGAACCTTTTTTGATCATCGGTAATTCTACATAGTTAAGGGTTATAATAAAGCCAGCCCAGACAACAACTCCTAAACGTACAAATGTACCTAGAATTTGTATCTGTTCTTCTTTATCATCTATACCATCTTTTAATTTATCCAGAAGATTCTTCTTTTGTGGTGTCTCCATTCTTGGTGAATTTCTTTTGTATTCGTTTCGCAAGTTGCATAAAGATAGGTTTAAATATCTTCACACATTGCTTAAAAAGACTGGTGGCTGTCAATGTTGCCGCAACCGAGATGGCAGCAGTTGTAGCTGCTGTAACCATTATCTCTTCTTCTGGTACCGGCATCCTATAGTTTGTGAAAGGTATTTCTACCTTCTTTGGTTGAGGTTTATTAGCATTAGCATCCTCTTCTTCTGAAGTAACTCCTTCAGGAGGCTCCAGCTGTCCAGGTCCAACATACATAGGTAGATACGTAGGTATCTCACCTGAAGGCGCATCTAAGGACGGCCTAGGTAGTTCTGTCGGACCTATAACAATCGGGTTGGGTAGAGTATAACTAGGTGATTTTAACTCGGTAGATCCGGCCATGCTTTCAAAGCAGCAGAATTAGGTGCATCATCATTCCACTGTTTTGGATCATAAGAAGATCCATCATCTTTTTTCTTCTCTGTGGCACCATTATCAGCTGTACCTTTTAAATACAATGAAGCTTGTATCAATGTAGCTAAAGCATCTGTATTACTACATGCGGTAATTTGATCTTCTCTTGCTTTACATTGAGTACGAACAGCAGCTCTGTATGTTTTCATATCTGAAGATACTGCTGTACCACCTTCTTTCTCACGTATAACTTGCCAATCTGATTCATTAAGTAAAGATCTTGCTGAAATTTTCTGTCTTTGAATATAATCGGCTTTTAAATCTGCAATAGGTAAAGGACTATTTTTAGCTCTATAGAATCTTTGATCATACCAAGGCGGATCATCCTCCCAGGTTATACCTCCTGTTTTAACTGCCGCCCGCAGTGTTGCATTTGAATTACGTAGCCACGTACTAGGGTACTGAGCTCCGTCTGAATCTGTGAAAGCTACATCTAACTCAAGAGGCTTTCCATTTAATTTGTATCCCATAATAAATAATCAATTAAACTGCGTTGGCTGTTTTAAATGGATGCTCTGCCAGAGCAAAGTATAAATATTTAGCTGCGTTATTTACATAACCATGTGCTCTGGTTATTCTAAATCCATTAGAATAATAATCTATATAATCAGTGCCTGCTGACCTTGAATCATTATTAGTCCAGTTAGGATGAAATGTCCAATTACCTTGTGGCTCGTTACCTTGATTATCTCTTCTAGTATCGAATAATACTGATGCAGAACTACCACCACGTTCCTTGAGCCAAATAAAACGAGGACGGAATCCTGTATATATGAAGGGACCTGTGCTTGAATTCCATCCAGTATAGGCACCTGCTTGACTATATCCTTCAATATTTGTCCATAGATAAGCTATATATGGAGTGTACGAAGAACTTCCAATCATGTTATGAGTACCTACACCAAAAGTATCACTTGTTGGTTCTACATCATTCCATATAGCACCGGCGTCAGTAGCTACAGCAAATTCATGGTTTATAACAGCATACTCATCACCAGCTGAATCAAAATCATTATGCCAATAAGGAGCATTAATGTTACTTGCACCAAGAGCCTTAAAGATCATAAAGTCTGGTTTTGCACCTAAATTATGTCCTACTTTACCTGCAGTACCTGTTCCAGTATATTTAAGAATTTCAAACCCTGCATCTCGATTCCAGTAAGAATTAGTTGCAGTATGTGTTTGACCACTAGCACCAGATTTAGGTGTTGTTCCACTATTACTTCCGCCAGTAGCATCCCACATCCATGCTACGAATGAGTCACCATCATCATTTATCTTACCATCTGCATCACTTCCCATTTTAAAACCAGTATCAAGGAAGTCAGTAAGCCTTTCTGTTGCATCGTCTGGCTCATCGGTACTGCCTATCCACCAGTGGTTATTTACACCTCTTATAGCATCAGCTATAGGCCACTCCTCAGTATTATCACGATTATTCCATATAATTAATTCAGGTTTAAACCCAATACCTTGTATAGATCGATTATCTTGATCATCCCCTTCCCATATAGCTACATCAAAATATGCAGAAGGATTATTCACATCATCGCCTGAGAATGTATCAGATAAATTATTAGTACATAATTCTTTGTGATTTGCTGGGACTGTCTGTTGGAAAGCTAATTGACCGAAGTTAGCAAGAGCAGCTTCACCTCCTCCACCAACATCTGCAACTATAGGGAACCAACGTTTAGTTGTATCAATATCATTATGAGCTTGACCTAAAGAAGATCCATCTTTATAGAAAGTGATTGTACCACTACTTCCACCAGGACTTAAATCAAGTGCTACTCCAATTACATCTCCAGCTCCTGAAGTAGTATTACTACCATATGTTAAATCAGATCCTCCAGCTGGATTGGCTAATTTACCATTATGAGATAAATACATTCTATTATTAGTTGTACCACCACCCCAGTTATTATGAGCATAATCTTTATTATCATCTGTAGCAATACCTATCGCAGGTCCAGGTGAAGCAGTTTTTATCTCTACTTCCCAATACCATTTATTAGTTGAACCGCTACCTGACTTAACACCCATAGTTGAGCTTTGCCAGTTATCACCACCACTAGAAGTCCATTCAAGATTACCTTGTTTTAAATCACTACGACCTTCATCACATTTATAAGGAGATAACGTACAATAATTATTTGAAGGAGTATCTTTAAAAGAATCACAATTTTCTGGATTGCTACTATCTGATGCTTTTAAATTATTAACTGTCCAAATACCATTATCAAGAGTATCCTTACCTAAATTAGCATCAGAAGATGCATCATCAAATTTTAAATGACAACTATTATCTACTGCATTATCCTTTAAAACATAACCATCTATCATTACCTGTTTGACTTGTATAAACTTACCATTACTTCCACCAGACGCATCCCTACCAAATTTAAAGGTAGTCATATCAGTGACAGTACCGAAGTCTCGCCAAGCAGTTGTATTCTTTGGAACACCTCCTATATGATCCCAATAAGAAACATCATTAACTTTTACATCAAAATTACCATCAGCGCCACCGCTGTAATTACCAGCTGCTAAAAGTACTCTTAATCTACCTGTAACTGCAGAAGCAGGTGTCCAAGTAACTAAAGCTCCATCAGCAGGTTCTCCTCTAGTAGAAGCCTTACCATCAAATATATTGTCTGCATTATGAGATCCATCCCAACTACCAGAGATGCTAATCTGAGCTCCAAAATCAACATTATTATTAAGGTTAGTAACAGCTGTGTGATCTGTTGTATCATCTTTAAGGACTATACCATTAATTTCAAACTTTTTAATAGCTGTCCAATTGCCTCCTGTTTTATTACCCCATGTAAAAGTTTTAATTTCTTGAAAGCCTAGATCAACCCAACCACTTGTATTACGTGGAAATGTGCTGTTATCAAATACAGACTCATTATTTATCCGTACATCGAACTCATCATCTACTGCTTGATCATGGAGACCTGTAGCTATATAGATTCTTAAATCACCACTCATTCCTCCTACAGGCTTCCAACAAAGAGTACCTGGATATGGAGAATGCACTAATGTAGAATCATCTCCATCAAAAGCATTAGCAAAAGAACCATAGCCTACAGTACCTGAACATTCAGCACTATGTGTTCTACCATCATTAGGTGACCAGTTTTTGAAAGCAATAGGTTTCCATACTCCTGTCTTATCAAATTTACCAAAACAATTGGCTTCGAAAATACCACCATCCATAAACTGGACATCTGCAATCAAAGCACTGATACGTCTGCTTTGAGTTGTTGGATCTTGAACACCGACATAATGTGGTTCAGTTTTCCCCATAGTGGTCATAGTTCCACCAAAATCTTGTGTCGGCCAAGTCGAAGACGTTTCTGTAAACTTCTTACCATTGATGTAGGCTCTTAGTCTTTTACTATCAGTTGCATGTTGTGATTCACAAATACAGACTAAATTGTACCAAGCACTTGGATCGTGGAAGTATCCGCTAGTATCACCTCTTATTCTATATTCACTTCCACCGACCATTACATCAAATTCTAATTTACCTGCAGGGTCGATATTTATAGTAGTATAATTATTACCATCTTCATAAGATCCAAATAATTGACCTTGTTTACCGTCACTATGTCCACAACCGTCTTTAGGATTAAGACGTTTAAACCATACTGATACAGTCCAATTAAAACCATTCCCATTACTGGAGGGATCTCTTGTTAAATAAGATGTATCACCGTTTTCAAACCTTAAACTTTTTGATATTGTATACTCACCATCATCTGCTGCTGCTGCTGCTTTCTTTCGTAAAAGCAACGGATTCTCAATTACTGTCATAGTATACTATCCTCAATCATCTTTAACATCAAGAATGCTTGTTACTAGAACATCTGCTCCACCTGGTAGCACGTAATAAGCTAGTAATGACTTAGCACTTTGAGTTATATTTATTACAGTACCGCCTTCAAACTGTACTTCAGCAGCCCAACTAGGAGTAATAGCAGCATTATCTACCCAAATAGTTCCAGTCTGACCTTCTCTACTTGCATCTAAATTACTAAAGCCTAATTCAACAGCTGCGTCTATATCTATTTTAAAGTTATTACCAGCATCTAAATCAAAGTCAGCAGTAGCACCACTACTATGTGTACCATTATCTACAATATTACCTCTTTGAGGCTTTGACCATTCTTGGTCTACATCAGTTTTTGCTGTATCAGCATCAGCTGTTTGATAACTACCTGAAGCTTGAGCTCCAATAGTTGTCCTTACAGCAGCAGCATCTGCATCATCTAAGATAGTCTTAGCAAAGGCTGTAAGATCATATACACCTGCTGTACCTGAACCTGTGAACTGAATACCTTTATCAGCAGCACTGGTAAGACCTGCAATAGCTGTTAGATCAGCATCTGAAGCTTGGGCTCCTATAGTAGTTCTAACTGCACCTGCATCTGCATCGTCTAGAATAGTTTTAGCGAATGCTGTTAAGTCATAAGTACCTGCTGTACCAGATCCAGTGAATTGGATACCTTTGTCAGCTGCGCTAGTTAGACCTGCGATAGCTGTAAGCTCTGCATCAGAAGCCTGAAAACCAGTAATCTCAGATGCTTTAGCTAGTTTTATACCACCTTTAGTAGATTCATCGTGTACTCTAAGAGTTTTATTAGTGGTATCAACTGTGACTTCGCCAACAGCACCAGTGAACCCAGCAGACCCATCATCGCCATGTTGAGCGGATGTACCGCGTCTTAGTTTTAATAATTTTGCCATTATGCTATAGTTCCAAAGTCGATTTGTAAGTTATCACCACTGACAGTTGCTACTTCAGTGAGGTTTTTGTCATTGCAGTCTAAGTTACCGCCTAGTTCAGGTGTAGTATCTTCTACTAAGTTTTCAATACCACCATCAGAAATGTTATTCCAACTAGTACCATTATTGTATTTTAAAATAGTATTATTTGTATCATACCATAATTTACCAGTTTTTGGAGCACTATGTGGATCTGAGCTACCTGACTTATATTGATCATGAAATGATGTCACTTGAGCAATATTAGCCGCAACAGTAGATATAGCAGATGTAGTCCCTGTAGTAAGAGGATCACTTGTAGTATCTATTGAACCTAAATCTTCAGAATGTAAAAGATTACCTGCACAAGCACTAATATCTGTAATAGTATCACCACACTTTTCTATATCACCAGCTATATCAGCAAGTGCATCTAGATCATTAACAACAGCTGTTGTTCCAAGTATACTTAAATCAGTGACAATAGCACTAGTACCTAGTATAGACATATCTTCTACACAAGCTGTTGTACCTAGTAATGCCATATCAGCAACAGCATCAGCTGTACCAAGACGGCCTATCTCTGTAGCTTTACCAGCAACAGCTTCTACTTCAGTAGCTTTTGGTGTAAGTCTATGGAATGTATAAGAAGGAGCTGCACGATAAGCTGTATCACTTAGTGCTTTAGTCTCTACAAGAACACCATAACCTTCTGCTAAAACTGTAGATCCACAACCAGTTATAGTTAAATCATTTGATAAATTATCTAATGAACTAGCTGGTATTGTTACTGTACCACCAGCTGGTGTCCATCCCCCAGATTTAACAATTGTACCAATAGAAACTATAGTACCAGCTGCACTATTGATATCAGGATTGTAGTCAGGGAAGTCTGTTTCATCAACTAAAGGTACAAAACCACCTACCTCATCTACTAAAGCAATGATTCTATCATTAATAGCAGCTGTAGTTGCAATAGTTGAATCATTATCTGGGAAAGTTTCATTATCTTTAATAGTGTCGGATGTACTTACATTAAAGAAAGCAGTATCAGCTTGATCTTTAGTATAGAAATTATCAGTTACATATTTTCTAGTAGCAGCATCTTGATCTGCACCTGGATCATCAAGACCAGTTATCTTATGAGAACCCATCGCAATAGCACCAGACATAGTACCACCTGCTTTAGGTAGAGCTGCATTAGCTGTATTAACAGCATTTGTAGCATTATTACTTGCTGTGGTAGCATTTCCATCTGCTGTTGTAGCCTTAGTAATAGCAGATATCCAGCCACCTGAACCATCAGATACTCGTGAGTTACTTAAGGCTAACGTAGCGTTATCATCAGCGTCATCAGCTGTAGCCTTTGCCGTATCAGCTGTGGTTTTAGCAGTTGTAGCTGTAGTAGTAGCTTCATCTGCAGTTACTTCTGTCTCTTGCGAAACATAATGAACTTGTGTATAGTTATCGTTTAGGTCTGCTGAACGTATAGCAGAGCCAGGGTAGAAAGTAGATCTTAGAGTTTCATTAGCTGTATCTCTAAAGACTTTGATCTTTGCGCTAGCTGCTGGAGCTGAGGTAATACTAATTGTAGTAGCATTGGCAAATGTATATGCACTTGTAGACTGAGTAGTATAGGAAGTTTCACCGCTAAGTTGAATACCTACTTTTACATCAGTTTCTTTTAAATATGGAAATGTGAACGGAAACAACTTATTAGATGCATCCGTTTGAGTTATTATGTTGTAAGTAGCCATGCTTTTACTTTCTTAATTGAAGGATTGTATTAAGCTTTTGTTGTTCTGATACCTTATTGGCATCTTCAACTCTACCTTGGTTTAAATAATTATCTATAACTTTCTTCGAATCTATACCACCCCATATATTAGGTTGCTCTGCTCTAAGTCTTTGTTCAGCTAGAAGCTGAGCATCTCTGACTATTTTTCTTATCTCTTGATATACAGGTAATTTTGAAGCTTCTAATTTAATCTTGTCTGCATCATGACCTTGAGCTCTTAAATCACGTATTCTACCTAATTCTAGATTATACCTTTTACTTTTCATTAATTTCTCTATCTGTTTATAAGGTTGCAATTCACCTATATATTGATAAAGAAGATCACGTTCTTCAGGTAAATACTCTCTTGAACCAGAAGAGTCTCTAAGAAGCATAGAGGTACCACTGAACCCTGTATCCATTAACCACTGTCTCCAAGGTTCATTACCTTCACTGATTTTAATAGGACTTAAAGCATTTAGAGTTCTAAGTATTGGATTATCAATATCATTAAGAGGCCTTCCAGTCCAAAAATCTCTTTGTTCAGCTAATGTACTAGATGCTAATGGTATTCTATTTTTAATATAACCTAAGAAATCATTATGAATAGCTTTTTGACTAGAAGTTATAGCTTGAGAAACAACTCCTAATGCACCTGAACCAGGTATCCAACCTCTAATTTCATTTGCTGCTAGTCTTTTCAATGCACTTTCATCACCAGTTAATATTTTTAAGATTGGATCAATACCAGATAAAGCTGTTTGATCTAAGAAAGTTGCTGTAAAAGTCCATGCTAGTTTATAATGTAGATCTTCCATAATAGAAGAACCTATATCACGTGCATAATAAGATGCATCACCTACTAAAGTAAGTGCAGCTTCTACACCAGGTATACCACTATAATCGTACCAAGTACCTCCTACATTAATAGTCTTTGGTTTCCATCCATAGTTATCTCTTAACTTCTTACGATCACCTGCTCCTGGTGGTCCATTACCTCGTATATTACCACCTAAAGCATAATCAAATAAAGTACCTGACAATAACGTTGCAAACGCTAATCTACCTCTATATTCAGCTCTTAGATTTTGATATATAGCCATAGCAGCTGGTTCTGCATCAAAATCTTTTATACCATGTTCAGCTAAAGCTATTTTAATTTTCTCTATATCGCTACCAGCATGAAGTATTTTTGTATACCTACTCAAACCAGGTATAGCCATTAAACCTGTATAAGATGTTGCATACTTAACCAAATTATTACCTGTTCTGGGGAACATGAAATGAGATTTAAGAAATGGATACTGATCAACTGCATGTTGAATCCATTTAGCTGCACCATCATCTAAGTTCATGGCTATACCACCACTTAGAGTCTTAACTACAGAATCTTTAACAGTTCCGTCTGGATTAAATATACTTTTATAATGTTGTTTTTCAGCTATTTCTAAAGCTTCACGTGTTATCTTACCACCATTCTTTTTAAATACTTCATCATAAGCTTTAACTCTAGATATTTCTGTAGCTATTTTGGTATTAGTGAATGCATCAATACCAGTCATGGCAGTTAATGGTGACCTCATAATAGGCCATCTTGCTATATCTCTGTTAGTCTTAGCCCATCTATAGAAAAATAATTTACCATAATCTTCTTGTTCAGTCCATGACTTAGATAAATTCTCTAAGACTTCCCAGGATTTATCATCTTGAATAATAAAGTCCTTACGGAAAGCATCAACCATAGCATCAGGATCTTTATTAACTTTCTTAATAATTTCCCATGCATCATATAAGGCACGTTTATTTGTTTCAAACATAGCGCCTTGATAATATATAGCTTTCCTTATAGGTTCAAAGTCTTTAGTTAATAAAGCTTCTGCACCATGACCTAAGAATGAGTTCATACTCCTTAGCATTAAGGCTGATGTATTACCTAATGCAGCACGGAATGCAGATATACCAGACAAAACATTATTATATCTAATGGCCCAAGCGCCTTTAGCGAATAGATTCATTCCTTCCCTTGTAGGGCTTTTAAGTAAACCTAATGGTGTTATCTTCTTCCAAGCCCATTGTTGTAGTTTCATTAAAGTATCTACATCACCATTTGATAAAGCAAAAGCATCTACCAAAGGTTTCATAGCTAAAGGGTTTTTGATTCTTAATTCTTCTAGAGTTTTCCGAAAGTCCATAGTTTGAGCATGGAGTCCGTTCGATGCTTCTGTGAACTCTTTTTGTAGCAAATCTGTAAACTCTTTAGGGTTATCAAATCTTGTTAAATTATTCCACCAACCTTTATTCCTTAACTGCCAACCAGATATATATTTATTTAAAGCATATTCATTGGTTAGGAATGACCATTTATCCATGATACTAGTCATGATCCTATCTTCATCCATTAGCTGACTAAAGTCTTTAGAAGCATTGGATATAGTAGTTATCTCACGTCCTAATGTATCCATAGCCCTTGCTGAAGTTACAGCAACAGCACGTCCTAAGTACTTATCAGTAAGATCACGTATAGCAAAAGCAGCGGCTTGTGCATTTACATCATTGATATAATCTATTTTAGTACCATCAATAAGGTTTTTTACATCTCTATTTCTTAAAAATAATTTCCTTACATCTTGTACAGTATCAGCATTGATAATACTCCTATAAATATCCCAAGCTGCAGCATTCATTTCTTTAGCTGTAAACCTGAAACCATCTACAGTTGCATTAAAGTTACCTGTATTTCTAGCTTGTTCAGCTAAGTCTACTATAGTCTGCCTTGAGTTACCAGAAACATGTAATCCTTTTCTTAACATAGGATCACTTATAAGAGGAGCTGGGTCACCTTGACTAGTTCCTCGTTTAATTGCTGTAGTATCAGCCATATTCCTAGCAACATTAGCTGTAGGAATACTTTGACGTGCAGTAGAAGCTTCTGAAGATATTTTAGAATATATATCTGGATCATACCTACTAGAAGTAGGATCAGCTTCAATTTTACTTAAAGCAATTTCGTCTGTCTGGTTATTTCTAGTAGACCCATTACGTTGAATACTAGCTTCTAAGGGTTCTATTTTAGTAGCAGCTGTAGTTCCTGAATTTAATTGTTCTAATAAAGTCTGTCTTTCGTTCATTAACTGACTTTTATCAGCTTTACCAACAGCTCCTGAAGACAAAGCTTCATCAATCTGAGAGATACGTATTAAGGTATCATTATCAGCAGAATCTAATAAGGATTTAGCTTTATAAGTTTTAGCTGTATCATCTACACCTTTAAACCAACCCATAATAGGTTTACCAGCAATTAATCCATATCCTAATATATCAGCAACTACACTTAAACCTATAGATTCCCATCTATTCTTTTCTTGTCTTACTTTAGGACTATCTGATTCTAATGTTCTCCATTCTTCTGGTATATTAAGATGAGGAAACCATTCATTTAAATAGTATAAAACATTATGATCTTCTCCTTCATCACTAAGACTAATAACTGCACCATCTATAGCAGCAGTCATTCCTATAGCAGATAATCCATGCGCTAATCCAGGTAATTGAGCTTTTGCTAATTGAGCGTTACCTGTTTTAATAGCTATAATAGTAGGTAGAATGACACTAGCCATTTCCCTAGCTTTTTGTATGTAAGGGTTATCGAACTTAGTCCATTCATCCCAACTATCATCTAACCTTTCTAAAGCTTCTATACCACTAGCATTGCTGATAGCATCAAATGTAAAGTCAGCTAGAGCGTAACCTGGTATATTAGCTATATCAACTACATCAGATACTATAGGTATTCTACCTGGTTTATCTAAACCAAGTTGTTTCTTAGCTTGATCTTTTGGAGTAGGTAGAGATTCTAATCCTCCTTCTTGTTGAGTTGGAGGTTGAATTTGTTCTTGAGGTTGAACCTGTTCTTGAGGTTGGACTTGTTCTTGAGGTTGAGGCTGAGAAGATGGGATAGGAGTATTTTTAGGAATAATACCTTGTTCAATTCTGTTCCTATGCTCGATCTCTTGAAGTTTCTCCTTTTGTAATTCACTTAACTCTTCTTCATTCATTTGTATACTCCAGAAGATCATTTGAACCTATATTACCACCTAGACGTTGGGTCCAGTTTGTTGTTCTATCCTCCCATGTAAGAGGATCTTTTCCAGATTTAGATTTTTCTGGATAGAACTGATTCCATTCTTCCTCAGTAATAGGACTATTGACAGACTCTACACCAGGTGTTACAGTAGGATCATTATTTTCTACAATTGTTTGTAATTGATCTATGTTTAACTTGTTAAGATCCTCTACAGTTTTCACTTGTTTCATTATATCAATATAATTAGAAGATAGATTCGCAGACATATTAGCAGGATTTCGTTTAAATCCTTCTGGACTAGGTGTTAAAGCAAGCTGTAAATTGTACAATTGAGCTGGTGTTCTTATATCACGTACCAGTTTAAGTATCCCTGGATCCATATTAGATGCTTCTCCAGCTCTATGTAGAAGATCCTTCCTCCAATCTGTTTTAATTTGAGTACTATAACCACCTAATTTTAATTGAGTATTCAGTACATCAATAACAGTAACTTGCTCTTCTAATGGTTTATCTGCATTAAGTACTTCTACTAAATCATAAACAGTTTTACTTACAGTTATCATGGAGTTGTTATTGACCTGATGATCAACAAGTCCAAGTAAAGAATCTTTTATTATAACTTCTTTATCCCAATTTCTAACCTGATCCGCACTTACAGTTGGTTTAACCTTATGTGGATTTATTAATACTTTATCAGTATCTTTATCATCGTTTTCGCCGAAATTAAAATTAGTAAAATAAGCTTTCCCACCAGTTCCTTCCTTTCTTTCAGCGGCTGGTGTTACATGCCACAAAGAACTAGGATCATTTTTACCTTCTTTTATCTCTTTATTTATCTTATCCCATGCCTTAGAGACTGCTTGAGTAGAAGCTTCATCCTTATCAAGGAAATCCTTAACATATCTTTTAAACCTTCTAAAAGCTCTATATTCTGCAAGATCTAAACTGCTATCAGATATCGCAGTGGTACTTTCAATTTTCAGGTTACCTTTTAATAATTTATTTAATGAACTTTCTAAAGTATCACTAGTACCAATAGCAGCCATATTTAGTTCATCTTGAGCTTTGGCTTTCTCTTGAAACGCTGCTACTACTGTACTTGGTACCCAAGGTTCATTCAATTCAGCAGTAGTTAATAGGCCATCTCTTTCTAAGTCACCAAAGTATTGATTCCAATAAGCTTCATTTATTCCATCTATAGATTGAGCGTATAACCTAGCTTCAAATTTACTTGTATCAAAACCTTGATTCTTACCTATTTGAACTATTTTATCTACAGCTCTAGCATCAAAACCTCCTTCTATGCTAAGAAGCTTTTCTTCAGCTAACTTCTCAAACTTAATTTGATTTGATTTCTGTTCAGTTGTGTGAGCTCTGTTATCTGCAGCTCTGTTTAAACTTCTTTTCGAAAGTAATTCATCTAAACGTATAGAATGTCTAATATCCCAAGTACTTATCGGTTTACCGTTATCATCTATGATAACTTGTTTCTTCAGTAAATCTATTATTTCATCATCATCACCAGGTACTTGAGTTACATCTTCTAACCAACTAAATATGAGATCTAGTGCTTCAGTTCTAGTATAATTTCTATTAAACCCACCTGCTTTTAAACTATCAGGGTTAACCATCCCCATTAATTTAGTTAACGTACTGTTAAAATAATCAGGCTCTACGTCTATAACACCTCTGTCTTTAAGCTGATGTCTAAACAAATGACTTTGTGTATCAACGACTCCATTAGCTATGTCTTTACCTTCCTCAAGTCTAGCTGTGTTTAGTAAAGCATTGGTACTTTGTTTCATTTTCTGAAACATTGGTCCCATGAAATCAGCACTGAGTCCAAATAGACCTCTTTCTTTTAAAAACTCATCTCTTAGTGAAGGTAGGATAGCATCTATCTCTGATGCTTTAGAAAGGTTTCTTTCTGTTAAGGCTTTCTGAAAGAATACTGGCCAATCAGCAGCAGACATTTCAGAATAAGCCTTCATTCTGCCATAGGCTTGAGCTTTATTATCTCCGTTAAGAGCTTGAACTATCCAAAAAGGAGCTCCAGTTTGTTGAACCCGTAAAGCAAGATCGCTAGTAATCTTTTCTGAATTCTCTAAAAGCAGTTCAGCGTTGTCTCTTACAATCTCTCGTTCTTTTGGTATTCCCTCATTCCAAGCTTTAGTATAAGCTTCAGAGGCGTCATTCTCATCTTTAATTTCGCCTAACTTCATTAAAGATGCAGCCCAAGTTGTACTTAGGTTCTGAATACTTGAAGCAAATGCTGTAGCATTATCTTTTTCTTGTTGAAGACTTCTTTGTTCACTTCTGAATCTACGTTCTTCAGCTGCTTCTCTGGTGGCAATAGCTTTATCTTCGAATCCTTTTATTTCCTTTGTATTAGCCTCTGCTTTACGGAATGTTTCAGCTGTATTAGAGATGTCTTGTTTTGCAAGAGCTTCACGTCGTGATTCTTGCTCCTTCATGCCACGTATGACAGTCTGATCTCTTTCGTTAATTCTGTTTAACAATCCGTATGGCATCTGTACAGCTTTATTGCTGCGTCCAGTCGCGTACGACTGAAAATTTGCTTTAGGTAAACGTGCCATTAATTTATGCAGTTAATTGTTTATTAATTTTGTCCAGTCTTACCACCAGTCGAACCAATTTTATTCTGGTTCTGTTGGTAATTAGCGAAGGAAGTTATACTACTACCTAGCCCAGATAAAGCATTAGCCCATCCAGCCATAGAAGACGCCTTAGCACCCTCAATAGGTTTAGGTCCAAAATCAAAGTCCTCAAGTTCTCTAGGTTCTTGATACTCTGTAAGTGGTGTTGCGAATGGTATTTCAGGTGTTGGTAGTGATCCAGGATGTATCATTTTATTAGCTAAAGCTGCTAGGTTAGCACCATACTGATCTCTAGCTATATCTCTTATAGTAGCTGCTGTATTTGTTTCAGCACTAACTAATGATTCTGCTAATTTAGCTTGATTCATTCCTAATGATGCCATTACTGATTGAGCAGCTTTAGCACCAGATCTACCAGAACCTCTTACAATAGCATCACCTTCAGCCATAAGAGATTCAAGAACCATGTCTTGATTTTGGAATGCTACACTTTGAGTTATTTCTTTTAATTTTCTATATTCAGCTTCTTTTGCTGCTTCAGCACCCATTGCATTATGTGATAATTGTGCTTGATATAAAGCACTAGATTTAGAATATTGTTTGTTCAAAGACATCTGTTGATAATTTCTTATCTTTAATGCCGCACCATAACTTTGAATACTATTAGCATCTTTAAAATTCTTTAAAGTTAAATCATTTCTTCTTGCTGTATTTATACCTTCTATAACAAAATCTCTATCGGCTTCAAGTTTTTCTTTACCGAATTTCCATTGTTTATCATCATATCTCTTCTGATTCCTTATCATTCTGTTCTGAGCTTTCGCCGCCCTACTGGAAGCCATTGCTGACATACCTAGGCCAGCTACGCTGGTTGCTAAACCTAATACTGCTAAGGGTCCTGCCATATCTTAAGTCCTCCTATAGAAACGTGGTGAATAATTACCTTCCCACATCATTGAATTTAATGCTACAGGAAAAGGTGAGTCACTAAAAACTCTTAATGTAAAGTTCTCAGTACGTTGATGTATAGGAACTATTAATGTAGATTGATCACTCATTGGTACGTCATCGGCTAAATAATAATCAGAATCTTTTATAGATTGTAAATCATACCAATAGTCAGCATACAATAATACTTTAACACCAGCTCCAGGCGGATCTGTTAATGTTAAAATACCCTTTTCAGGAACTGTTATTGGTTGTGTAGAAGCTACTATAGTAAATGCAGTTGTTTTTCTACCATCTAATTTAACAGCAGCGTCAGCAACATCAGGTAAATCTATATTATATTTAAAAACTGTAGTACCTAAAGCATTGATAGTACCTTGAACATCAGCTGTAGTACCAACAAGACTTTTATCTACTGTAATTATATTACCAACTTTATAACCAGTACCTTCAGTATGTACAGTCATTGCTGTTACAACACCACCTGCTAAGGTTAAGTTGACTAACATATCAGAACCTTTGGAACCAGCTGAACCATTTGCAGAAGTTGTTTTAACTTTAGTCAAAGTACAAGTAGGCCCTCCACTGCCACCATTATTAGTAAGTGGACTTGCAAACGTGGTACCAGTATCAGCAGTAAACTCTTGACTAGGGTTATCGAATCCCTTCTTCTTGACTTTAAACCCTGCTACACCAGATAAACCTAAGCTGAATTTCATTCTAGCTACAGTCAAAGCAGAACTAAAATCTGCTGTTCTCTCATCTGTTTTAAAATATGTTTTAGGTAAAGTAACATCAAGGTTATACCTATAACCTACATAAACTTGAGCTTTAATATCAGATAAATCTTTATCAGGTACTAAGAAGTAAGGTGAACCATCATTACCTCTGCTAGGTGTCATAGAAAAACCAGCTTGGTCAAACTCTGTGCCAGCTACACTTGCTACTAGTATGATAGGTGTTAAATCCGTTACATCATTATAAGGTAGATAACATTTAGAATCACCTGTAGACGAAGAATATGTAACATCAGAAGCAACTGATAATAAATCTACACAAGGATTACTTGTGGAACCTACAGTACTAACCAATGTGGCTGCAGTAGGTACCATATTTAGATTGATCTCACTATAAGTATATTGACTTTGTTGATGAGTAACTACTCTAAATTTATCATCTATAATAGAAGCAAACTGTACATTACCTGGTAAAATCCATTTAAACCATGCTTGCATAATATCTTTCTCACCGTCTGAAAAAGTTCTATAAAAATAAACTTCTTTACTTGTTGAAGATAACAGTGCAATAATAGTGTTCTGAGCGTTACCTATTAGCTGATCTATAGTAGAAGGTACCCATTCAGATATAACTTTACCAATATCTAAAAATCCAGGGTTCTCTTCAAAACCCCTAGTGATCATATTAAAGATACGAGTATAACTTTCTGTCTTACTAACAAATGTTATTCTATCACCAACATCTACAGGATCAATATTAGTATCCATTTCATAAGAAGAGATACCTTTAATTGATGTGCTAGAAGGAGTGAATATTCCGTCAGCTGCTGACATAAGGAATTGTTGATTTCTACTAAATAAGACTAAACCTTGTGTAACAGGTACTACACCGTGTAAAACAGCTGGTCTAATAGAAGAACAACTTATATCTACAGGATCATTAGCAACAGCAGTCATCGAAGAAACATGATAAAAATTATCATATTCACTTGTTTGACTCATGGAAACATTATCTTGAGTTAAAAAACCTAAACGATTACCATAGAAAAATGCTTGCTGAATCTTTTGTCCAACAAAGCTAGGGTGTGAATTAGTTGAATTATCACCAGTCAGGCGTGCAGTCCAGGGTATAACATCAAAATAAAAATGATCAACATCTGAGTTTACTAATTGATGAGGCATTGTACCTTCTTTTAAACCTGCAGAAGCTGAAGGACTTATAGTTTCTTGCCAAAAACCTGTACCACTGCCAGCTACATTAACTGTACCGTCAGCATTATAAGTAGTATTATCAGCTATAAACTGTGTATAAAAATCATCAGCTGAAGCACCTGTATTAACTACCTTTGCAATTCTAGCATGATTAGACATTTTAGGTAGTATTGATATATTATCAACTTGTTCTTGAAATAGTTCTAATGCTGTACCGCTGGCTGCTCCTTTTACAATAGAGATAGTAAAGGCTGAACCATCATCTTTTGCTATTTCAAAGCTTGTACCATTCATAGTAGTAGTAAACCCTGATACAGCATTTATCTGCCTAGCTAGTCCATCATTGGTACCAGAATTATCTTTGTTAAGTATCTCTTCAGCACTAAGCCTTTCAATAGCTGTAGAACTACCACCTGTTTCAAAATAATCTTCGTTCCTAGAAGTATATGTATAATCTGTACTATTTATTTTTATTACATATTTACTAGAATATTCTACTGAATTTAATTTTACAGTAGCTTTACTGTTAGCAGTATATGATGGTGCTGCTAGTACTTCTACTGTTCTAGTTTTATTAGTTATATATGTTCTATCCTGTACAGTCATTACATCAAAGTCTTTTGGATATAATGCTGCAGTATTTGATAGATAATGATTAGGAGTACTTGCAGTACCAGGTGGATCAGTAGTTATTTTACATTTTACATCAGAACCAGCTGCGGGTGACCAATTAGCTTTAGCTAATGTTAATACTTCGTTTTTAACATAACCACTACCAGGTGCACATACAGTAAACGCTGTAGCTACACCACCAGCCGCAGTCACATTAACTGTCATACCAGTGCCACTACCAGTAGTACTAGCAACAGGTACATTACGTTTAGTCGTTACATTACTGCCACCATTGTCAGATCCATTTAACGCTAATGTAGTAGTTCTATCTTCTACAGTACATTCATTTCCTGTTTTTGTATTCCAGATTTTAATTTGATTGGTTTTTATAACACCGAAGTAAGATTCCTGATCATCTCTTAAGATGTGAAACCATTTACCATCAGCATATTCAGTACCTGTACCGAGTGCCTTTTTGAAATCTAAACCAGGTCTTTTTAATAGACCAAACGTAGGATCAGGATAAGCGTTATCAGCTTCAACAACCTGACCATTTAATTTTTTTACATCCGCTTGTTTAGATACTCCACCTAAATAGTTATTTATTCGTTGAGTAACAGCTGTCATTATCGTACTAAAGCTTTATAAGGTTGATAACTGATGTGATAGTCTGTACCTTGTGGCTGGCCAAAGAAAGAATGATCACCTTGATTGCATTCGTACTCCATTGCTAAAGCTCTGTTGTACGCTTCTTTTTGTTGTAACATTTGATATTGTGTTGAATCTCCTACAATACGACTAGACACTATAACAGCAGCTCTAGCTACTATAAAGTCTTGTATTGGTGTAGGTAAATCTATCCAATCAAAATAGTATACATAATCTAATCTATAAGTTGCATCAGTGAATTTATAAGTAGATGGATCAGCAGTTCTATCGTATAGTTTTTTCTCACCATCTGTTGGATCTCTTCTGATTACTACAGAAGTACCTCTATGGTTATGCTGATTTAACTTTGCTTGTAAAACATTGTTAGGTATTTTTATATAATCATCTGAATCGGGTGTTACTTTAACATCAAAATCTTTATTAAAAGTCCATCCCTCAGCCTGTACTTCCCTTGAAACTTGTAGCAAGGTATCGTAAGCAATCGCAACGTCTGGGTTGGTTTGATCTAACGTAGTTACAGGCGCTTGACCTACTGACGCTAGTATTTCGTTTATAGCAGGTAATTCTTGGGTAGCGTTAGTGGTAGGTATAGGCATAATAATAATTTATGTTAATAAAAAAAGGGGACCGAAGTCCCCCAGTTTGTTTATCTTTGATTTCCAGGTGAGTCACAGTCTGGAACTTTATAAGCAAAGCGTAGGTTTTTTGTGACAGACTTTACAGCAGATTGTGAATATGTTCCGCCTTGAGTCATAGCCACTGACTTACGCCAAGCTTCAGTACCAGCTGTGGCTCCTGAAACGCCGTTGTTACCAGCTTGTGTTGCAGGATTTGCAGCCATAATATTGTATTAGTAAATTACTTAAGCGTCGCCTCTAGCAGTAAGACCGTCCGATTGAACTTGTCTTCCGTATTCTAGAGGAGTCGGGCCAGCTTTTGTTTCAGAACCAGTTCCGCCGACACCACGGCCAGCAGAAAGGGTTCTAGTTGTAGCCACTCCAGGTTTAACTGACATAGTTTACCTCAAGCAGTTTGGATTTCAATTGCAGCAGCAGGGTTTAGAGTACCAGCTCCCATTGCCAAACGTCCAACGATCAAGTCGCCTTGATACATTGTCTTAATATCGGCTCCGGTTGTTTGTACTTGAGGACCAATTGCTTCTACAATTCCAGCAGCATCCTTCTGATAGATAAGACCTGCATGTTGTGAGAAGTCACCGTTATAAGTATTGTTCTCACCAGACTGTGAATTAACAGTACCAGCTTTGAAAGGTAGGTTGTTAGAACGCTTGATGTCAATACCTGCAATAGATACAAGTCCTTCACCAGAGTTCAAGTTACCTTGGTTGTTACCGTAATCACGGTTCAAGATGTTAGAATCAACCTGAGATACGAGAGCATAGTACTGACGTGGAGAAAGTACAGCAGTCCTACCTTGCTTAGGAAGGTTCTTTTCATCAAGAATTGAAGCTGCTTCAAAGAAAGCATCAACTAGCTTCTGTGCATCATGCTCATTGTTAGCTCCAATTTTGATAATTGAACCACCTGGTTCTGGACCTGGTGATGCAGTGATTGGATGAGCTTCACGAGCTGCTAATGCAATGGTACGGAATACCTTCTTGTCATACGCCTCAGCTAGAGCATGTCCAATCTTCTTGGAGATCTCTGAACGTAGGGAGTAATGAGCAAGTGTTTCATCTAGATCGTATACGAAAGCAGAGCTTATGAGAAGGTCGTCACAGACGATGGTCTTCTCTGCTACTGGAGGATCACCAGATCCAAGGATTGGTTCTCCAGGAGTATGATAAGCTGCTTGCATACGGCCAGTGAAGATGAACTGTAGACTCTTACCGTTCTTTAGTGTACGGTTTTGTACAGTTCCCTTAGCTATTGTTGCTGACTCATAGGCTTTGAAAAGCTCACCAGAGAACAGCTTTAAATAGGTTTTATATTTAGTGTCGTAATCGACAGAGCCAGCAGTATTAGAAGCAGCCTTATTAAGGGTACCTACTACTGACTGAGTTAGTGTAGCCATTATGCGAGAGTAATTGTATAGTTAACAGTCTCTCAATCGATTGAAAATTTTTTTCTAAATTTTTTGTGGTCTATCCCACCGTCTAGACGGCAAAGGGTATCCTCGTAAGGGCCAATGCCAATGAGAGGGGAGTCCGACTCTGAGGTTCTCCCCACCCTAATCAGAACTTAAGGTACTCTAAGTAGGTACCGAACTTGATAACAGTAGCTGTTGCTGAGCTTGATACCTGTGCAGCTTGTAGGTCTACGTCACCTGCTGTATCACCAGCGGTTATAGTACCTTCAATGAATGCATAGTAAGCACCATCAGCTGCTACGACTTGAACTTCAGGAGAACCTGCAGTTGTTACATCGAATGTTACAGCTTCTGTTACAGCACCAGAGATAGGTGCTTCAGATACCATGTTCCTAGCTCTGTAAGATACAGTATTAGTTGGAGTGATGATCTTATACTTAAGGTCACCATCTGCATCGTATGCTGAATCTAGATAGCAACGGAATATAGCACGTTCATACTTACCTAATCTAAACTTAAGAATTGATTGGTAGTCTGTGGAGCTTGCTATGCTGATATCGTTAGGTACGATAAGCTTTGTATTCCATTGGTTCTGAGCAGCTACTACTGTACCTGCTACTGTATTGGTATTAATGGCCATAATAAATTTGTGTATAGGTTGTTTACCCTATTGTACGGTTCCGCCGCACAGGGTCAGTAGTTTTCTGTGATTTCGCACGTTGGACATTCTCTACAATGTTTATGTTCGATCATGTGTAGAGTCTCCACGAACACAAAGAACCCAAACATTATGAGTGCTAAGGCCCATGGAGAATCTATGTACTTCATCAGAAGTTATACTTAACTCCGACTTTGGTACCCCAACTGGTGTCATCGTCAGAATCCTCTTCTGCAGTTAGAAGGGAGATCTCACCATAAACTCCGAGGGAATCAGTAGCCTGGAAATTTCCACCTACTTTACCAGATAGACGCCAGTCTGAATCTTCGCCTTGTTCGGCTACTACAGCTGGGCCTCCTTGAATATAGAAGGAAGAACCATTCTCAGCAGTTTTCTCATAACCTACGTGAACGTCGGTTACAGAACCTGTATACTCCGAGCCCACGCGAGCTCCGTTTGATTCTACGTTGGCATAGATCCCGGCTGATGCAGGTGTCGCCAGTGCTGTGGTGGATGCCAGAGCGGCAAGTGCAATAAGTTTCATTGTTAAAGTTTAAATAGTTTTGGTATAAGGGATACCGCGATACTTTAGTTGGACTTTCATAGTCTTCTCCTTAGTAACAACCCCCCGTTCCATGAGTTGTTTTCATGCGCCTTCAAAAGAAGGTGAACGGACGCGGGCCCAGTTGGCTTCTACTGCTTCGACAAGCGAGCCGCCAATCATTTTAAAATATACCAGGTATGATCTGACCTGTTGTTATGTAGGCACCAATAGCTGCAACGATACCAAGCATAGCTACTTGTCCGTTAACTCGCTCAGCATTTTCATAATAGTTTACATCTATTACTTCTACTTGAGGCTCATTGGCGTACTTGTTGTTAGTCATTAAGATAAAATAAATTAGGTTAATGGCCGAGGATGATAGGTCAGGTCGGCACTAACTATTTAAGATGGTACTACACCAGAGCCACAAGAACTTCCATCAGTAGTATTACCAACCATTACGTTACAACGTGAAGCTTGGTTGGCCATAGTGTCATTATCATTATAAGGGATGAACCATCTGTCACCCGTTTTGTTAATCATATATTCTATTTGAAAAGTATCAGCACGTGATGCTGCTTTTGGATTGTAGATGATAGACATAATTAATTCTTTTGAGATTTAGCTTTACGAGTAGCAGCTTTAGTAGCATCTCTTAATCTATACTGTTGTTTTTGTATAGCATCTTTTTCAGATTGAGTTAAGTCTCTACCTAATTTTTTTGATAATGATTTTTGAGCTGCTTTAATCCTTGTTGTAGTACTATCAGACATTTAACCTCCACCAGCTCTAGCTTGTGCTGCAGCTATTGAAAGTATTCTATTAAGAGCTTCCCGTCGATTATTACGATTAGTTTGATTTTGTCTTCCAGTGCGTCTTCCAGTGCCTCCTCCAGTGCGTTTAGGTAGAGGTCCAGAACCAGGAGGACCTATGTGAATAGGAGGTAGTTCCATAAACCCGGGGTATCTATCTTTTCTAGGCCGCCTACTTCCAGGTCGCCTACTTCCAGGTCGCCTACTTCCAGGTCGCCTATCTTTATCTGTTTTACTATCCCTGTATTTTTGGTCAGCCATTTTACCTAACACACCCCTAGAGAGTGCTGCCATCGCTGCTCCACCTGTGTATGGTGCCATAATATGCTCCTTAGTATTGTAAGTTTGGTGAACGTTCTAATTTGTCATAAACATCCTGACGATAAGCAGGGTCTTTCTCATAACGTGGGTCTTGCATAGCTTCTACTACTTCAGCTTGACTACGATATGCATTAGCTTTATTTGGTGCTGCTGTTCCAGTAAGCATTTCTCCTTCGACTCCTGTAGCATCCATGTATCTATAATTCAAGGCTTGTATAGCAAAGAAGCAAGCTAAAGGATCACCTCTTTGCATAACTGTATCGAACATATCCACTTCACCTTGTTTAAGGGATTGTCCAGCCCATTCTAACATACCATTATAAGCTTCTTCTCCTCCTACTGAATCCTGTAGTCTACTTATATTATCTTCAGAGAGCTCTACTGATTCTCCACCTTGATTATTATTACGATACTCAAGATATAGTTGAGCTAACTCTCTAGGATCAGTTTCAGATAACTCTTGTATTGTTTCTTCAGATACATTTTTAGAACCAGCTTCATTCCATAAACGATCTAGTATATCTACTGGTTCATCTGTATCATCTTCTTTTTCTGTTACCTCTTCTTCTACAGCTTCAGGTTTATTATCACCTAATTTCTTTTGTAGTTCTATGTAACCTTTTTCTAAGTCTTCAGCATCTTTAAATTTACCAGCAAGTAATTCGTTCTGCTGTTCTTCTAAAGATTCTCCTACTTTTAAAGCTTCTTGTTCTTCTTCAGTGAACTCAGCTGCTTCTGGATCAGCAGGATTATACGTTAGTGTTGCCATTGTGTGTTACTACTTCTAGGTTTCCAAGCCCAACAGTTGTGACTTTAATAGGTGAACCGAGTTTGGGTGTACCTACAGGATCTCTGCGAGCATATTTCATTTTAGGTGTTGTAGGTTTTTCTTCCTTTTTTGAAAACACCTCTTGATCTTCTTTACTCAGGGGTGGGGTCACCTTGGACTTCCTGACTCGTTGGGGTCGGCTGGGTTTGACCTGGGCCACTTATCTCCTCCAATAATTGTGGGTTTTTTGTGGGATCCAGCATTGGTGCTGAAGCTAATTGTGGCATAGCTTTAGTCATCTCTAAGTTTTGAGCTTGTTGAGCTTGTTGAGCTTGTTCTTGTTGTACTTCTTGTACAGTCTTAACGAGATTCAACACATCAATACCTTGTGCAGCTGCTAATCTCTTAACAACTTCCTCTGGATTAATGTATCTAGCAATAGCTTCTGGTCCCATTGTTTGTGAGATTGTAGTTAAATAAGCTGCAAGACTCTCACGATCTTGTCCTCTACCTAATGCGTTAACACCTGCTACAATAGTAGGTTTGACAACATCCTTTGGTAAACGTGGTATCTGTCCTGATTTTTGAAAGACAGAAAGTTTCCTATTTAAATATGGTACTAAGAACTCAACTGTGAGTAGACTGAATAGTCCACCAAGTTGTTGCTCTAGTTCCATCTGTGTCATACGTACTTCTTCTGCAGTGGTACGTTCACTTTGTCTTACAGTAAGGATAAGGAAAGCCTCAGATAATCTTCTCTCAAGTTGTTGAGACATTTCATATGCTGTTTTAAAATCAGCAGTCTTTCCTACTTGTACCACACCGATATCATCGGGTCGTCCTTGAACGATAGCTCCATTACCTGCAGCGGCAAGGGTTTGTGGTTTAGTGGTACTACTTGGTGACACAACAAACACAACTTTAGCTGCAGCTGCTGAGCCTTCTACGAGAGCTTGAGATAAACCTTCTAAGGATCTAAGATCACCCATGAATTGTTCAACTCTGCCTCGACCCCATACTTCACCATCAACATTATTAAAACGAAGAGCTAACCAGGGATTAGTATCTAAAGGTGACTTACCCATAGAACCAGGTACGATTTTATCGTATACTTCCTGGTGCCATACAACCCTATTGTTTTCTCTCTTGACATGTGTGTACACGTCGCATTCATTTCTATCGTGGCTAGTACCATCTTCTCCAGGTGGGTTCACATCCGTAGATTGCTGAACCGCATATTCTGGGAAATTTTTTTGTAATAATTTTTTGTTAATCCTTTCTTTAGTGACTATTTCTATCACATTACCGTTGCCATCTCTTTCTACAACATAGCGATTCATAGGGAACAGCTTAAGTCCTTTCTTACCCATAAAGATTAGAGCATTACCAGCTACAACTAAGTGTTGTAAAGCTTGGTGTACTACAACTCTATCATCAGAAGCTGCAATAGCTTCCATAATAGTCCTCTCTATTTTAGCAAAAGATAAATCTAATTCAGATTTAACTTGTGGATTAGAACCTAATTCTCCAAGTTGTGTTTCATCTACCTGTAATTTAAAGAAGCTGGTTTGAGGTGGTAGTAAAGCTAACATCAATTTTGATGCTAGAGTTACTACCCCCTTTGCTCCAACGCTTTGCCATGGTGTAGGTAGGTTACGTGCACCTCTTGAGATATCATCATCTTGACGTATTAAATACGGAAGAGTTAGACGTGCTGCCGATTCTGCTGAGCTGAGAAATTCTGAACGATCACTTGATAAATAGTCATACCTAGATTTAGCAGTCATTATGGATTCAGTGCGTCAATTGTTAAGTTTTGTCTATTTAATTGTTGAGTACCTGTTTGAGCTTGACCAGTCTGATACCTAGTAGAGCGTCTTGGAGCAACTCCTGTAGCAGAGGTGCCATACAATGCACTTGAACCAGCAAGTGATGTTCCAGGTGGTTGTTGTTGAGGTGCTTGTACTTCTACATTAACATCACCACCTCCTCCACCACTACCTTCGGATATAGTTCTGATATCATCTATAATAGAAGTCCAATCTATACCGTCTTGTCCAACTGCACCTACTACATTACCGTCAACGTTTAAGTGTGTTGCGCCAGTTTGTGTAGTAGCATCAGGACGTCCTCCCTGACTCCATTCTGGTGGAGACCATCTGTTACCAGAATAGAAGTCAGTGAAGTCATCTATCTGAGCTTTAGTAGTGATCTGAGTATCCCTAGATAAACCTGATTCAAACTTCCATTGATCTAACTTATCCTGCCAACCTGTAGTTGGATTAGTATTATAATACTCATAATCTATACTACCAAAACGAGCCCAAGGGTCGTTGGCGTAATACTCTCTACCTTTACTTCCGTGTCTTTCTGGACCGGCTGTTCTTGCTCTAGAGTAAGTAATCTGAGGTATTAGACTGTGTCCATGTATATCCAAAGGCCTACCGCCAGCACCCCATTCACCACGTTCATATACCTGTTGCCAACTATCATCTTTCGTATCCCTACCTTCTTCGTTCAAGTTACCTATGTGGTCCCATTCATAATCATCACCAAACTTTTCTTTAGCTCTTTCAGCTATATTATACCACGCACTACGACTACGTGCTGGTCGTCTATCTCTTCCAGTAGTAGGGCCCCACCATTTTCTCATGTAACCCTGAGGACCATATCCTCTAGCATATTCAGTGGCATCACTTCTATATACATCTGGTCTATTATAAGGACTAGCTCTGTCATGACTTTGGTAATCATCCCAAGCTCTAGCTCTAGTGGTCTCATAAAGACCGCCTTCTGCACCTCTTACATCACCACCCTGTAGTTGACCTTGGTTTTGATTTAAAAAATTATAGAAATCCCAAGGCGCACCACCAGATGCATAGAATGTCATGCGGTCATCGCCTTGTATTTTATTATGTGCATCTGGGTCAGCTCTACGATTACCAAAATATGCAGAAGGGTTAGTTCTAACATTTGCAATGTGGTCATACAGACCGCCTGTACCTTCTCTATTACCTTCCCATATAGCATCTCTACCAGCACCTGTTCGATACCAGTCCATGAAATCTGTATAGCCTTGTTGTGTACCGCCAGGTCTATCTCTAGCATACTTAAGCCATTCTACCCAATCAGCACCACCAAAGTCTCCTCTATTTCCATACTGAGCTTCGTCTCCTTCTTTGGCTACTTCATTCCACCATTGATTAATAGATAAATTACTCATTGTTATCCTCTATTCTATTTTTAATCCACTCCACTACGGAGCGTTGACCTGCTTTATACATTATACTTGATAGCTCCTCTTTAGGATGTGGGTTATTAGGTGGGAAGTTTGTCTCTAGTTCTTGAAGTATATACTTAAGATCAGGTCCAAGTAAAGCTTCAAGCGTACGATGGGAGGTTTGTGTTTGCATGTTCAAAAAACGCTGGCATTCGGGCGGCTTTGGTATCAGAAAACTCTGGTGCTCTGCCTTCATACATTAGCCTGTCGCTAGCATCCAGCCAGAATTTTTTGTCCAAATATCTATCGTGGGTATTTATACCTAAGGGTTGAAGAACCCAATTAATGGTGGCTTTCCTAAGTTTATCCAGAGAAGAACTAGGAAATAACCCCAGCTCCCTACAAACAAGAGAATTTGTAGCAACGTGGATCTGTTCATCTCTGGAAATATCAGCTGATACCGTTCTGAGACCAGCATCACCATTAAAGCGAAAGAAAGGAAGTAAAACAAAGAATATAGCACGTTCAGCTACCAAAGCCTTTGTTATGGTGTGGTCGGGGTGTTGCTCCCATGCTGTTCGAAGTCGTAAGGCTTCGTACTCAGCCTGAGGCTCAACCCCAATTGAATTAGCAATATACCCAAGAGCAAGGTCATGTTTCAGTTCATCCTTTACGTTTAGTTCAAGTAATTCTCTCGCGTGTTCTGGAACATCTTTTTCCAGACCTTCTTTAATGAACTCACCAACTGGGAGCTCCATGTGCCGTAAAGCGAGAGCACGGCGGATAGCATCTTCTGATCCATCTTTAAGTTGTCCTGCGGTGGTTTGTACCGGAGTCCACGTCCGGCGGCGGTCGATTAATTTTTGGTATGGTGTTTTCCTCATTCTTGACAATCACATGTAAGGGGTTCTTTAATAAGCCCCTCCAAGTAATCTTCAACGTCAGTATCTTTTAATGCTGCATACGCATCGGTCTTATCCTGTACGTCTCCCATCACTTGAAGAGAGTAGTAAAGGGAGGTTTGAGGTGAGTCAAGCCACTCTTGCACGAACGCATTGTCGTAGGTTACTACATCACTCCAAGAGTTGAATGAGTATCCGTGAAGAAGTCCCGTAATATTTAACATTTTCATTAGTTCGTCAGCGACCTTTTTGTAAGCATCCCAACCAACTTCACTTGCGATTTCTACATCGCCATAATCATAAGTTTGTACTCCAAATGTACCAGAATCTCTATCAACCGTCCTAGCTATAGGTGGTGCAATTTCCGGTGTGCAAGTGTATCCATCTAAATCTTGTGATCTATAAGAACAACTAGCAGTAGGAGCAATAGCAAAGGCTCGAACCATATTATGGCCCCGTGCTACTAATTCAGCTGAGTAAATACCATGCTTAAAAGCAACAGCAATTTCTTCCGCTGTATTCTTAGGTTCTAAGTTACCATTATTTACGGATTCGATAGCGTCTCCGAAGTCTTTGTAGCTGACGACATAGCGTCTGAGGAGATTCGCGAGTCCAAGGAGTCCAAGTCCGACCTGCCTGTCCGTTTCACTTGGAAGGTATTCTCCAGTCCTTCCAACGCCTGTTCGGCGATGAAGATTGCACAGCTCGGACATACCCTGACTGAAAGCCGTCGGTATGTCGGCGATTGTAGTGGCACCGAGATTGACGTGCTGGAGGAGACATGTTCCTCGTGTTGGCAGATATACCTCAAGACAGACGTTTCCATAAATACGTTCCCCATTTTTATCGTGTTTTATTTTGTTGAGCCAGATGTCACCGGACTTGATACCGGCAAGGATGGCGTCTCTAACTTCAGTTCCGGCGTTGAACCAAGTTTGTTCTTCAAGGTCGACGCATCTTTTAATCCAGGGAGCTTCGGCACGAGGAAGGCGCACGAACTCAAGGATATCGGCATGGTTAATATCAAGATGACAAACAACAGCGCCGTTTTTATAGGTGCCACCTCTTCTGAGTGTTTCATTTAATTGTGAGTAGATTTTTGCGAATGATACAGGTCCAGAAGCCGTAAGGCCTTTTCCGTTTTCACTGCCATTGGGTCGGAGCTTTGATAAATGGACCGCAACGCCTGCTCCAAAGCGTAATCCATGGCTGACATATCTCCAGCTTGCTTCGATTCCATCTGTTCCTTCCATAGAGTCTTCTACGACGAACACGGTGCAAGATACTGGCAGCCTTGATTCTGGGTTATCCAACCATGATTGGACCCGACCAGTACGGGAGATAAAATTAGGCATTAGACTAAATCTTCAAGGTTTGGTGGTTTATAATTTGGTCCTTTGAGGACTTTACCGTCCTCTCTAAATATTGGCTTTCCATCTTCATCTAACTTAGACATATTACTTTCATGTACTCTATACATAGCTTCATCTAGATCCCATCCCATGTTAGCAGCGTATTGATAGCATACATACACTAAATCAGCTAACTCTTTAAGACAGTTTTGAGGGTATTGAGGGCTATTACGGAATAACATCCCATCAGCTTCAAGAAATTCTTTAAACTCCTCTGTAATTAAATCTCTTTGTCTAATCCGCGTTGCCAGAGAATTGGTATTCATTATCTGATAAGCCGCCCGGAAGGCCTGAGCCTGTGAAGACAATCGTGTCTGGTGAGTAGTGTCCGGGTACACTTTTAATGTTTCTTGATCGTTCGAGATTGTTGAGTTCGTCATTTAAATAGTGGATGGCTTTTTTAAGATCAGATAGTTGGTCATCATAAGTTCCTTTATGACCATAACGGCATATGTATTTAATAGCATTGCCTAAGTGGAAATTTAATCCTTGGTCACGAATAAAATCCCAGACTTGTATAGTTCCTCTTTGGTAATAGTTTGGACCGGTGGTGGTTTTGGCCATTTGTGTACTAAATTTGTAAGTGAATTGGATAGAACAAAAGCTTGTTCCTGTAAAGCCATGAACACAGTTATTATATCTTCTTTCTGTGTTTCAGGTTTAACTAAGTTATCATGCAATATCCTTAGTTTTAGATCCTGCTCCATCGTCAATTTTGTAATCGGCTTTGGGAGTCCAGGGTATGGGTTTTCTGTTTGTGAAGTCATAATCATCTACTGTTAAAATCCTTGCAAGCCTTGCATTTACTAATGCATCATCTTCAGTAAACCCTTTTTCTTTATAAGCTTCAACTACAGTTTTCCAACTGTAACCTTTACTTTCAAAAAGCGTCTGTGCACGTTTGACACCAACACCAATAAGACCAGCGTAGCCATCAGTTTGATCCCCTGATAGTGCCTGTATAAGATGCCATTTAGCTCCATCATCTTTTTCGATGAGTGTGAATTTCTCCATGTCATATAAGTTTCCAGGTATTTGTCTCATATCCTTATCAGGACTACAAATTGTATTACCAGGGTTCTTAGTAGCGTAGATACCCATTGCATCATCAGCTTCTAACGTAGGCATGATAATGACTTCATGTGTTTTCTTTAATTCATTGATTACACGTTTGTAACCACATGGTTTTTTACGATTGCGATGACCTTTGTAATCTGGTAAAATTTTCTTCCTAAAATTTATGGAATCAGAGAAGAATAGAATTACTTCAGGTACATCCCACATAAATTTAGTTTTAATCTTTTCGATTTCTCTTTTAACTGCATTCATAGCATCAGAGAATCTACTTGTTACTATTATTACATCGTCACCCCAATCCAATTCTGTTTCAGCAGCAGCACAGCTTTTATAAACTATAAAGTCTGCGTCAATTAAAATCTTCATAAGGTTTGTTAGTGGACTTCCGCCCAGTTACTTCCCGACTTTGCTTCAGCAGCAATTGGGATTCGTAAATTATAATATTCACCAGCTTCTTCAGCCATGCCTTCTAATACAAATTTAACATGTTCTACTTTTTCTGGTGAAGTTTCATACTGTAATTCATCATGTATAAAAGCTAATTGATGTATGTGTTCATTAGCTAAACATTCGTCTGCTAGCACCATCCATCTTTTTGCAATCACCCCCGCCGACCCTTGTAGGAGGTAGTTGAGGGCGATGTGTTTTTTGTTAACGCGGAGATTACGACCGTCGATTCCACGGATCCAACCGTCTTCCGCGCGTCGTTCAATATCTTTAAGCAAAGAGGAAAGACCTTCAATGGCGTTAACAAACGCTTCGCGAATTTCTTTACCCTTTCTTGCTGATTCAATTTCCCCAAGGCTATCATCGAAGGATGTGCCGATCTTTTTGTCTCCTGCTCCATATAAAAATGCGTAGGTAACTGTTTTAACTTCTCTTCTAGTAATTCCAATCTTATCTGCGTTTTCTTGGTGGATGTCGCCATTAAGTAAGATATCCGCGTACTTACCACCGTCGTAACGTGCGAGATAATGAGCGAGCATCCTAAGTTCAATACCCGAAAGATCAGCCCCAACCATAACCATCCCTGGCGTAGGTGAAAACAGAGCGCGGAATCTTTCATCGCTTGGTACCTGTGCTAAGTTTGGGTTTCTATGGCTACATCTATGTGTAGCACACCCTACAGAACAATGATGATGTATACGACTAGCACTCGTAGATAGCTTGAGCCATGCGTTCACGCCTTCGGAGATCATTCCAAGCTTCTTCGTCAGATCCAAAAGTTTCAGACATTGCATCGAGAAGGGACTGTTTATCTCTTTCAGAATAATTTCGTCGATAATCGGCTTCCCTGTAGGAGTCTTCTCTGACTCTTTCGGCGTCCAGTCGAAATGAGTCTGGAGTATCCATGCTATTTGATCTCGTGATGTAGGGTTAAATTCTTTTAGTCTTTGAAGCTGCGCTCCATTAACATATCCTTGTGTCCTGTTATCTCGTTTAGGAGTGAACAACGCTCCTGCAACGTAAGGGTATTGTTCTCGAAGTACTCTAGTAGTTTCCTCCAGCTCTCTTCTGAGAGTCGATTCAAGTTCTTGAGCTCTTTGTTCATCAAAGTACCATCCATAAATCTCCTGTTGTGTTAGTATTTGTGCTACCTGGTGTTCAAGTAAGACCCATCCAGGTATGGGCGGAAGTGGTCGCATAGTTTTTTAGTTACACGAACGTCTTGTATACAATAATCTTCTAACTCTTGACTCCATTCTCTCCAATCTGTTGTTTTACCATAATCACCTTTGTACTCTCCAAGTCTATAACCATAAGCTTCTAAAGAGTGTCTACCATACAACTGCATCGGCATATGGCTCCATTGTTTTTGCTTATCTATTCGCATAAGTCGTGGATGATAGAGGCGACTAAGGAGCAAGGTATCAATAATAACACCGCTAGGCTCAAAGAAGGGATAAAGTTTACGGATAACTGGAATATCATAACCAATAATATTATGGCCAATAATAACCTTAGCTTGCTGTATGTACTGTATTGCTCGAACAACAGGAGACGACATACCTTTACCGCCTGTCGTTTCACCTTTCCAGTCGCATTCATCATTAAACGATTCAATTTCATCAAGTTCAGGATTATAGTATGCAATACAGTGGATGTGGGTAGCATCATGATAAAGACCGTTAGCTTCAAGATCAAAAATTAAATAATCATTAACGTCCATTCCAAGTATAAGTTTTATCCCTGAACTTAGCTTTCTTTACTGATTCAGGGGTGGGCGGGTTAGGTTTTTTCAGCTTTTCTTCATAGGCATACCATGGGTGTTCATAATCTCCATTTTCAAAAATCGGGGGTTGATTCAAATTCGGTCTGAGCTTCATGTTCAATGAATTTACAGGTGTTTAAGTTATAGTCTAATTGACATGCGACGCCAACCTCGCCTGAATAGCGATTTTTAAGAATTCGCACTGTCGTAAGGCCTCGTTCAGAATTGGCCTGCTGATCCCTTTCGAGCGCAATAACCGTGTCGCTAAGCTGAGCAATAGCAGCAGATCCTCTAAGCTGTCCGAGTGTGACACGTGCTCCTTCTTCATGGTTTGTGTCACTGTTGGTCCTCCTTAAATGAGACACAAGGAATAAAGTTATTCCGGTACGTTCTACTAATGATCTAAGTTTAGTCATAGTAGTATCAATCATCCGTCGCTCATCCCCATCAAGACCACTTAATAGTATTGAGAGGTGATCCAAGAATATAACCTTACAATCGAGTCCGGTCGCCATGTATTCGATTCTATTATATATGACATCTGGATCATAGCTTCCAAACCCATCAAAACAATAAAGATCCCAATTGGCAATAGAACGCTCAAAGGCGGATCTAAGTTCTTCTTCGTCATGTTCTCCGATGTGTAGCGGTTTACCCACTACTACTGACATTAATCCAAGTGCTGTTCTCCTATTGCTTGCTTCAAGCTCCAGTATCCCAACGTGTTCACCTTTGTCGCATAGTTTAGCCGCAAGTTCCCGACAGAATGATGTTTTTCCTGTACCAGAGCCCGCAGTAATTGTGACAAGCTCTCCATACCGTATCCCGTGTAGCTTCTCTTGTAATCCTCTGAAGTGGTACTCATGTTCGCATGGTTGTTGTGGTGTAGTTACTAATTTTAATAATGATTTTCCATCAATTATACCATCAGGACGGTAAGGTTTAGCATCCCATATAGCACGCCTAACAGCTTCAAAGTCGTTAGCTTGTAAAGCTTCGGAAGCATCTTTATAGGAATCTAATCTAGCAACTGTGACCTTTCCCGGCGGTAATACCGAGCAAGCCTCATCTGTTGCTTTACGGCCAGCGGCGTCACTATCAAAGAATAGAACAATCTCTTTATACCCTTGGAAGAGTGGGATTTGTTTCTGTACATCCTTCTTTGCTGACGCAGCGCCATGCGGTAAGGAGACCATCGGCCATCCAGGCATAGCTTCATAACAGCTTGCAGCATCTAATTCACCCTCAGTAATAACAATACGTTTACCAGTACTAGGGAAAAGATGCTGGCCGAATAAAGTATCAGCGGAAACTCCTTCATAGGTGAATACCTTCTTTTTAGTTTTTACTTTAGCGCCTTGTAGTACCCCATCTTCAGTAAAGTAGGGGAATCTTAAAGTCTCACCATCTCTGTAAATCTTATATAATTGACAAGTTTTTTCAGATATATTCCGTTTCTGCAGCCGTTCGGCTGAGCCTTGTAGGTGGACATGTTTGGTCATTTTATGAGTGTGAATATCACCTTCGGCAGGTGTACGTGTATGACACACAAAACAGAATTTGTGGCCGTCTGAATAAACAGCATTGCCATCAGACGACCCGCAATTATTGCATGGTTCGTGTACCACAAATTCACTTTCGGTCATCGTTCGATTAACCAATCGAGTGGAATGTTTTGGAATGAGGTCCATGGTATATCATGTTTCTCACACCATTGAGCGTATGTAGTTTTTGATCGCTTTGATATGGTGTTAAAGGGTGATTGAAAGACCATACGCAGATCTATATCTGGATTCTGTTCTTTAACACTTTTTATCTTTCTTCTATCCTCGCCATCCCAATATCCCTTACACTCTAGAATAATCCCATTAGGGAGTATAAAGTCAGGTGTGTAGTTGTGCGGGATCGTATAAGAGAAGCGAGTTTTTTCATATTCAAATGTGACATCAAGGTTTAATAATAAATCAGCTACTTTCTCTTCTAATTGGGAGCGATATTTAGAAGTCTTCTTCTTCGGTCGTGTCATCTGTAATAGGAGTAACGTTCGGATCGCTTGTTTTAAAGCCCGAGGTTCTCCCGAATAATTCAGCGACTTCGTTCGCATCTAAATCTCCAGTATCTACTCCAGCTTCTCCTTTTACTGTGATAATTTGAACACCAACCAGCTTAAGAGAACTACCATAGGTAACTCCATCTCTGAGGATATAAGGTTTTTGATAGAAGCCAAGTTTAACAGTAGATCCGCCATACAGTGGTGTCTTTGCATCAGTAACAGGTGTACCCTCCGTGTCTACAACAGGTGGGCGGTTCTCTTCATTCCAAGAGAATTTAATTTTATACTTACCCTCAGCTACCTCTTCCCATGGTTCGGGCTTGAGAGTACTACGCTTAGGGTTTTTCAGTTTTGATTCAGCCCACTTGAGTACTTCAGTACGTTCTTGCTCTAGAGTTTCAATAATATCATCTCCGACGATAGCGCCGAGAGAGTAACCAAACTTACTAGGAGCAACAACAGCTTGGAATCCATCAAGGGTTACAGGTTTATCAGTTTTGTGTATAGTTCTAGGCATCGCCAGTTAGAGCCTCCTCAAGTGATTGAGGTTCTTTCTCAGGTGTCAGCGCTTTCAGTTCCTCTCTAAGCTGCCTACTGTAGTCCGTAAGGTAAGAAATACGAGATTCAACAGCTTCAACTTGTTCTTCTTTAGCTCTACGTTCAGCAGCTTGAAGCCTCTCTTCAGAGACAACAATTACTTTAGTAGGACCAAAGGCATAATCAAATAATGAATACATTTAACAAAAGAAATAAGTGGATTTCAATACATTAGAGGGTTCAAGGTCTCCAATGATCGGGGGTTCAGTCTCTGCTCCAATTTGAGTAGCAAAGTCTTTTAAATAGTCATGCTGTGCAAAGAGATGCATATAAGTCTCTCTTACTAGCGTTGACAGAATAGACATATCTGTCGCTCTACATAATACACTGTCATGGATCAAAGCGATAGGGTGCTTAAACCGCATCGTAGCAATATGTAACAAACTAGCATCAAGTGAGTGGATTAGATTAGGTGCAGTAGCAGCTTTATGTCTGTTCTTATCTACCTTATCTGTATCGCCAGTAGCTACATTTATTTTACAACGTCCTAACAGTTTTAACTCTAATACCTCTATATTTTTCTTCATAATCTTTTGATTAACTATGAAATCTGATGGGGTTTTCCATTGAATTTCAGAGACACCACGGCTTATAGCCTTAGACACCTCATCTTCTATCCATTTCATAACCTTCATCGGACCTGGCACAACACGGTGCATAGCATCTCTAACAGCTTGTACTGTCACAGTTAACTCATCTTTATCTGCTTCTATACCTTTCTCTTTAAGAGCATCTCTAATGTATGTTCTGTTAGAGTAAGGTTTAGCATTGTAGGGTATGGTCATAACTGTACGTTTGACACACTTTCTATCCCATGCACTTCTCAACCTTTCAGGTATTTCACTCCTAGACTCCATAGCTACTACCTTGTAAGCATCTTGTGGCATTGGCGATCTAGTCACATTAACAAGTTCAGCAGTAGATTTATCTCTAGCTAAACCAGCTAATATTTGTAGACCACTACATGTAGCGTCTATAGCAATAGGTAGATTTGTAGTTAATCTATCTTTCTCAATAACACAGTGGTAATACTCATCACATGCTGCTAAGAATTGCCAAGGCTCTTCTGCAACCTCCCATTCACTTATATTCCTATAAGGATCACGAGCGATGAGTGTGATTAATGGTATATTATGTTTAACCCATAACTGTCTCTCTTCCATTGGAGACTTATCAAGACCATAAGTAGTAGCAACTTGAAAGGCTAACCACTTTTCTGCTTCAGGTGTAACTGTTGATTCTCTATCGAAGATGAGTAAACTTTTACCGAAGTCAGTATCTTGAGGTGTTAAGAAAGCTGGTATAGGATAAGCTCTACCTCGATAATCAAACGACCAAGGTATATAGAATGTATCCTTCTTAAACCTTCCAGCAGCCTCCAGGGTCTGTCTAGTACGGCATGAACGTCTGAATGCATTAGCATTCGTATTCATCACCTCTGCAGCAGCTCTACGGTACGCCTTACGGCTCTCCTTGTTCTCTGCTATGTCTGGTGGTTTTGGAGGGAGTGGGACCTCAACTATAGGAATAAACTTTCCTACGCTAATACCTTTCTCTTCTAAGTGATTAGCTACGTCTATGATAAGCGTGTTTATCCTGTACCCTACCTTTTGAATCTTATTCAGAAAAGAGATAGGGGTTTCTCCCTGTACAAGAGTGGGATGTCCACGACGTACCATCTCATTACCTCTCATGACCTCGTTAAGTAAGTAACCACCTGGCTTTTCGTTAGTCCAGTCATTAGGTTCAATAAGCATAGGCCAAGATAAAGGTGCAAACAATTCACTATCTTTCATAACCTTATCCTTAATCTCCATAAATTCAGGAGTAGGTCTAATATAGTTAGTTGTTCTACGTCCTTCTCTTACTCTATCTTTATAAAACCAGTCACAAGAGGTTAAGATACAATCAGCATACCAACCACCTAACTTAACTCTATTAGCTTTACCCCAACTATCCCAAGGTTTAACATCATAACGATTCCAAAGAGTTTGTATGACTGTAACCTTTTGTTGAGTACCTATAGATTTATGCCAATAGTTCTTCTTTAATACATTAAGTAGGCCTGGTGCTGTATTCTCATAGTATCTTATTTGGCATTCATTCTCGATAGCTTGACCTATAGCTTCTGATACATTAACTATAGTATTACTATCTAATTTATAGCTAAAGACTTTATCAAATAAGATCTTACATGATATAGCCGCAGCAGCAAATGATTCTAACTTTGATACGTAGTCCTTGATTAGTTGAAATTGATGACCTGTACCACGTGTTAGTCTATCATATGTAGTATCATCTATCTTCTTCATTACTAAAGGTAGTAATACATCAATAGAACTTATGCCATAGATAGTTGCTGATGCGTAACTCTTATCCTCTAAGTCCTTAGTAGTTTTATGTAAACGTTTAATACCTAGAGAAATTTGATCACGTTCTAGTTGAACTTGTTTCTCTATCTGTTTGGGTGTAGCCATAATCGTCTAATACTTGATCTATTAGTAGACTGATTATTTCGTCTCGGTGAGTATGATCTTTAGGTATTGAATCTAAAGCTTTAAAGTAATACTCACTATACGGTAGAATCGTCATCATCTATAAATTCAGGGTAGAGATGAGAAAGGTTTTCATGATCACATATTGTGAACTCTGAATCACCATTACTCATAAGTTTCTTAATTTTATTATTGGCATCTCCATATCTACTGAAGGTATATTCTTTAATTTTACCTGTGTTCAAATTAGTTTCACGGACTATACATTTAACTGAACTAGGTATCTCCCAACCAGCTATTTTCCAGTCCATGAACTCATCAAATCCAACTGATTCAAAGTAGTCAGATGGTACATCCTTTAACTTCTTCCAGTTGTTAGGAAAATAAGGTTTCTTTTTTGCCATCGGGGATTACATCTTTAAGGTTCCAACCGCAATTTACTGCGTGTGTTTGAGCACGCCATGCTGCGTCCTCATAATCTGTAGCTAAAGACCAAAAGGTGCCTTCTTCATAGACAAATTGATACATGTTCATTTAATACTCCTGGTTTAGTAAGTGCTTTTAGTTTACGAAGAAGTGCAGACCTTCTTGTCCTTGCTGATCGTAAGGCCTGAGGATTCAGCTTACGTTTCCTTTGTTTCTTGCTATGATGTTTCCAGTTCGGTGTTACCTCCATGATGTTCATCTGTTGTGGGCCTGTCCTCTATTAAACGATGCTCAATAGATAGTACAGGTAGGATACCCTTAAGCGTGTTAACTATCTCAAAGATAGCCTGCCTAGGGTCATGATTAGTCTTCACTTTAATAGTGAATTCATACTGTTTAAATTGATCCATAATTAATAGATAACAGTAAGGGATTGTGAGTCCCTCAGTAAACCCCTGAAAGGGCTTAGAGAGTGGATTCAGGGTGAATGTATATTAGCCAGTAAATAGCTAATACTATTAAACAAAAGAGAGGTATTAACCAACTCATTGTCGCTTACTCTTTACGTATTGAACGGCCTTATCTACATAAGGGAGCGCTAACTTATGAGTGTGATTAACAACATCTCTTAGTTGTTTCATCGCTTCACTAACTTCATAGTTATTAATCTTCATTCTATTCTTGAAGTCATCCCATAAAGCATTACGATCAATGAGTTGATATTCAGGTAGATGAGATTGCACTTTAGTTAGTGTTTGTGGAGTGGATGATTGTTCAGTCATTGTTCTTTTCTTTGTTGTCCTTGCTTGTTTATAAACAGGACGAGGTTTAAGAGTTGTTGTACTCATAATGAAACAATTGGGTGAACATTGAGGGATTAGCCTCAGTCTCTCAACCCTTGCGGGAATGAGAGAGGGAGACAATCAGATGTGAGCGTAACGGTTATCTGTCATACTTCCAGGAGGATTATAAACACTTAAGTTCATTAAATCCTCAACTGATTCTTTTAACTTACCGTCGAATAAAGATTCAGCGTAGTTATTAGCTGGTTGCATGTATGATTCAATTAACTCATCTTCTATACGTTGTTGATCATACTCATTATCAACTACGTCCATGGCTACAAACTCAATGAAAGCCCATGTCATGTCATTCTTGTATGCATCCAAGTCACCTTTATGTTGTGCTAATACCTCGCCTACAAATTGAGCGTCAGCGGAGTCAACCACAAAGTCTGTGATCTCACCTTCATGCTCATCAAAGAAGCGGATGGTGTCAGCATAATATATGTGTTGGCTGCACACACCAGATTGACAGCCATGATCAACGATTTCTTTACAAGTTTCGTAGTCATAGGTGTCTTTGATTACATCGATTGCTGATTGCATGATGTTAATTAATAGGTGAACAATGCATCCGAAGATGCAACGATGCTGAAGGGACTTGAACCCTCAACCTTCTGCGTGACAGGCAGATGATCTAACCAATTGATCTACAGCATCAGGAAAGGGCTTACGCCCTTGATGTTATACAAATGATGGAAGCTCTGCTTCTTTATTTAGCATACGCTTAAGTCTGCGTACTGCTACATCACGTGTAGTTGATGACTCATAAGCACGCTCACTATTGATACAGTTATTATTAACCCAGAATCCAAGAGATACATCAGGATTAAATAATACATTAGCAATAGCTCGCTTACTTACATTACTATATTCATAACCACGCCCTTGATCGTTAAAGGTGAAGCGTGCCTTCTGCTTGAGAAGATCAACCTCCAACTCTTTAATAGCAGTGGATGTGCGGTTAGGAACAGTGATGTACATGTTGAACATAAGGTGATAAGTGAACAGTAAGGGAATGAATCCCTTATCCTACCTCGAAAGGCAGGAGAAGAGAATCAATTAGTAGGAAATACTAATCCGTAATCTCTAATCATTAAGTCAGCGATTAACTCACGATCTAGTGTGTCATAGCCAAATGATTGGTTGCAATCCCACTCAGGCACAAACCATTGCATGTTTGCAAGGTTTAAATACGTACTAATCGTATTGCATACCATTGAGCGAGTAGCACCCATGTCATATACACCATCACGACCATAAAAGGCGAGTACATAATCAATGAATGATTGCATAATGAATTAGGTTTGTGAACAGTTTGGGATGCGATATCCCAATGAAGAGCAGAGGTTTCGAACCTCAGCATCACGCTCAAAGGCTGTACTCTTCCCAGTATTCTTGTAGAATATCTGGATCAGTCACGTCTTGGATCATGTCCTCAACGTAAACGTGATTACCTAGACCAGAGCTGGTCTTCATCCAATTCTTATCAATAACACCTTGAACCCACTTAGGTAGGTTAGGTGATACATAAGCAACTGGATTAACGCAGTTGGTAGGTGTGAATGGAACTAATTGTTTCATAGTAAATAAAATAAACAAAGTCCAGCAAGCAGACTTGCACTGCTTAGTAGGCTTGGCCTAGCTGGTGTTCACCACCTATTTGTATTCAGTTTTCAAGGTTTGTTTGGTGGCGTCGAACCAAATGATTCTTCACCGGCGCCGTTGGCTCATCACCAAGCTGACTTAACCGGATTCACATCGGTTTCGTTCACCTGTACACAGTATGGCACAGAATCAAGGAGAATGCAAGCAATTGAAACAATCTGTAACAATGTGACTTGGGTTAGCCTCGGCTCTCTATCTACTGGTGAAGTGACGAGACTCTCCTCCCCCTTAAAAGGGAGAGTCGAGTACACGTAACCTTCAAGTAGATAGGATAGCACAGCATAGCACTGTATCAACCATTGTTACAGAAGCTTAACATCAGTATGTCTTATCGTTCAACCGTCGGAAACATTAGTATAACTTATAGCGCAACAGATCACACCACAACTACACTGTGAGGATTTGCTGACCCGCTCGCTTCGCTCGCTCGTTGCGCGCCTGTGTTATACATCACCAGGCGAGCGAGCGCGTAGCGCGAGCGGTTGTGTCCATGCTCGTGCGACACGGGGGCGTGTATAAGCGCGTGCGAGCCAGTTTTTGCGGGGGCCATGGGGGTTTTTTTGTCCCGGCTACAGCGTTAATAGGCTTCAGAAAATTATGTCATTTTTTCTAAGCAGGTTTCCGCCTGTTTAAGCTCATTATGGAACTCACAGACACCTTTATTACATGCAAGGTACTTATCAAAGGTTCTAAGGCCTCCTGAGAGCTGATAAGAGTGTATTGTACCGCCATTGCTATATGTTTTCAATAATTGAGGCTTTTGCATAGGCTTTATCGGCTTTTTTAATAATTTTAATAGCTTTATCACGAGAGGTACATTCCTGTGCTTTCGTTTGCAGCTTTATTAACTTCTTTTCTACTTTATTCAACTAGGATTCACATACAGTATAATAGGGATGGTAAAGGATGGATAGACTCCGCTTCGTTCGCTACGCTCACTCCGCTTCGTGTGTGGATGTGGCGGTACAATCAAGTACCATCAAGTATTAAGACAGAGGGAGGAGTGTCTGAAAGACAACGACTCCCTCATAGGGGGCGAGTCCACCCTTCTCTCCCCCTGTAGAAGAGTGGGATGTATCTAAACCCAGGTAGGGACTGAAGATTTACCTTTAAGACCTCTAGATTTACGTCTTTGGTCTATATCAAAGCCTAAGGCTAAGTGATTAGCAGCAGATTGAGGGTCATCCATCCAAGAGTCTAACATATCTTGCCAGTCTTCACGTCTACGAGTTTTAACAGCTTCATAAGCTGATATAGACATAGCATCTGTGAAGTATTTCACTCCTTGTGCTAGACAGTCTAATCTGTCATCATGTTTAACTGCACCTTTCTCTCTACACATTCTAGACATTTGGTAGAATAGCATGTACATGAGTCTGAGTTCAGGTGCTTCGTCTTGGTTTGATTTATAGTCCCATTCGATAACTGACCTGTCAACGATAAGACGATGCTGATTAAGAACAGGCTCCAAACTATCAATGATACGATCCTCTTTCCTGACATTAGCTCTTACCTCTTCTACATCTATAGCTTGTTTTGTCTGTTGCAGGTGTTTCTTAAACAGTTCACTAACTATACCATCACCAAAGTTTGTCTCTATTACAAGTTTGGTAACGTTAAATCTTTTACATCCTCTAAGGATGTCAAGCAAGGTATTATCGGAGTATCCGTCCCTATAAGCTCGCATCTGATGCAAGTATAGGAATCCGTTCTTTTGGGAAATGTAGGCAGCTGCTGTCTCATCAGTGCCTCTGCCGGATGGATCGACGGAGCAGATTGTTTCACTGTAGGGAGTCCATTCTCCTTGGAGTTGCATAGGAGAGTAAAAGTAGTCTCCTGGTAATCCAACGGTAGGTAAGTCTTTAAGAACGTTGGAAGGGTCTGAGCACCATACGCAAGCGTCGGGAGCATTACTAGGGTTAACACTAGTGATGACCAAATCAGCCATCTTAAGAGGAAATTTCTCTGCATCGGATAGGGAGGTATCGAGTTGGAATTGAAGCATGTAGTTAGAACGACCCATCGATGCTTCACGTTCGAGTAGGTCGTCATTATCAAATCTATCAGGATCAGTTACGTCCCATTCTTCGGCTCCTCCTTCGAGGTCTTCTTGAATCTGTGGAGCAAGTAATCCTTCATATTGACTGAGTTTTGACTTTCGAGGGTATCTACTCGGCCAGACAAACGGACGGTAGCTACGCTCTGCCAACTTACGATAAACAGTAAAAGTAGTCTGAGGAGTCCCGAGATACATAATACGGCTATCGCTTTTGGGGGTAAGAATTGACTCTGCTTCCGTGCAGAGTTGAAGAAGTTTTTCACGCATTAGCTCCGTCATGGAGTTTCCAGGCACCTCTATGTCGTCCAAAATCATTAAATCTGCGCGACTTCCGGTTAGCTGTCCAGTTATTCCCACGCTTTTGACGCTGGGGGCTTGGTGAGGTGAACAATTTACGTCGAAGCTGATGCGACTCCAACGTGAATCTTCTGCTTTCGGTCTGAGATGATTGAGCCATGGTGTTTCAATGATAAGTTTCTGTAGGAAAATAGACATGTTGTCTGCTCTCTCTTTGGAGGCAGAAATAATCATTATTTTTCGTTCTGGGTCTTTGAAAAGAGTCCAGAGAACAAACGCTCCAGTAATCCATGATTTACCAACACCACGGAAGGCTTGTATTTGGAGACGTTTCGGACCGTGCTGTAGGTAGTCAGCAATTGCATACTGTGCACGTGTTGGACTAGGTAGATCAAGTTGCTCCCATAATGCTTGTAAGAATAGCTTAAAATCGTCTTGTAAGGCGGTTAAAACATTAGTCATAAGGTTATGTATATAAGAATCATTTCAGAGGCCTTCTAGAGTCCTATGGAGTCCTCTTGTTCAATGTTCTCCTTATTGATCCCAATCTTTTCATCAAGTAACCTTTTTTTTACATTCTTATAGACATTCTGAATCTTTTTACCTGCAATATATCCTACATCTGTTTGTTGGTTTGGTGCACCGCCTATCTGAAGTCCTCCAACATTAACTTTTGCTTTAGATACTACTTCATCTGTAATAAAATCTTTAAATGCTGGATTACCACCTGCTGTAGCAAGATCTATTCCTGCTGCAATTGGTAGAGTATTACCTTTACCAAGCAGTCTAGCGCCTGTACCAATACCTTTTAGTATTTGTTTAGGAGTTATACCTTGTTTCTGACTTCCAGTTTGTAGACCTGTAAGGCCTCTTTGCATTACTTGATTTTTTTGATCTTCAGTTAGTTCTGGGCCTTGTAATTGGAGTGTAGTCCTTAAATCATTCTTTACAATTCTAAAAGCATTCTCTTGTTCTGGTGTAAGCTCTCTAGCTCCTTCACTTCTATTATAAACAGACTTTTGTGGATTAAGATTACGAGCCATATGAGGATATAAAAACTTTTTACTACCCATATGATCTACATCATATAAATCAGAATCGTAATTTTTATATATAGCTTGTGTTTTTGTTAACTCATCTAAAAAAACCTGTCTTCCTATATCCTTTCCAAATATGTCTTGAAATAATTCTAACTGAGGTGTCAGTCCTAATTGTTTGGCTGCATACCGTGCTTCACGTTCTAACTTTCTAGTTAAATCTACAAAGCCGTAATTAATAACTCCAGTTTTTTTATTAGTACTTTTAACCTCTAAATACCAAAGATTACCTTCCTTATCTCGAAAATAAGGTATTGCTTCTCCTTGTTCCTGTCTTACAAGATGTTCTATTACAAACTGATCTTTAAGAAGTTGTCCTTCTTTTGTTCTTGATGCAGGTTTATCATAAACAGGACTATCTTTTTGTTTAGGCTGTTTTAATTTAGTTCTTTGATTTGCAATGCTATTCCTCGCCATCACGCAAGTCCTCTGTTTCTTCTTCTGTTACTTGATTGGGATTCGAGTTTGGTTCCTCCTCCTCTTTTATGGGAGACATCCAGCTTATCGCCATTACCATAGGTACCTCTTTTACGGTTTTCACGGTTAAGTTCTACTCGTTTAGCAATTTGTAATGAGCCTCTATTATAACGAGCTTGTTGTTGTACTCTTCGTTTCTTAGCAGCTGGATTCTTTTTGTAATATTCAGACGTGCTTTGTACCATAAAGCCTCCGTTTAACTAATTCAGGATCTACTTTAGGCATTATCTTATTTAATTTATCAAGTGGATTACCTTCATAAGCCACTCCAGTGACATCATTTGTCTTCAGCCAGTCACATGCTGCTTTAAGTTCATGGGCTGAAGCCTCGCCACTCTTGACCCGCTTAAGGAATTCAAGAGTAACGAGGTTATGAAGCTCATTAAACTTTTCTTCAGTCGCCTTTTTCATCGAGTAATTTTTCTTTTATCAATTTTACGGCTTGATCATCTATTTTATTGTCAGTTCTAGCTGCACAAACGGCTAATAGGTCAACTATTAAATTTTTAACTGCAGAAGTTTGGACAAAAGCGATCAAGAGTGGTTTAATTAGGGTGATCATCATTAGTTTTAGTGGTGTTTACTTTTACTTTAATTGGTTGTAAGACTATAGGTACGACATCATGACAGAGATGTACAAAGTCAGAACCTTCACGTAAGGTAAAACCTTTCTTTAAAAGTTCTGCACATCTAGAAACTCTAGTGAGTTCGTACTCTAATCTAAGTGTTTCTTCTAGCCTGATAGCCATAGACTTACATTGTTCTGTTAAACTACCGTTTAGAGGCACCATGAAATTTAATTGAGCTCCATAGTTCCATCCTCTAGCGTAGCTTTCAGGATCGTAAGGTTTATTTTCGCTAGCAAGCCAGAAAGGGGAGAAAGTCATAGTAGGTCCATTACAGGATACTTGCATCTTCCCCATTGTCTGTCTACTTGGTGCACCATTGTTTTGGAATTGGACAGCTTGATTGGTCACATTTCCCGTTGCTGTACTCGAAGGTGCCGCATTATTATACGTATCATCCTCAGCTCTAACAGGTAAACCTATTGTGAGAAGGTAGATAAGGATGTAGTAGTAGCATTGGTAGTTATGGTTCTTGAAATATCTATTTGTTCTACTAGAGCGTCTGCGGCTCTTTCTACTGTTTCTAGTTGAAAGTCTGCTCCAGCTGTAGTTACTGCAAAGGTTGTATTTGAATCTCTTATAGCTCCTGAAGGGGTTACATTTGTTCCACTCCAGTGCTTGTATTCGCCGCCATACACTTTTTGTGTCACGGTTTCTGAGACAGTTTGAGTTGTAGTGGTTGTTGCGTTCATGCTTCCCTGGGTGAACTGGGGCGTTATTGTATTTGCTCTTGCTACCGAGGGTGAAAGCAGTAAGAAGAGTATTAACCATCGTTTCATTCTTCTTTCTTTTTAGCCATAGGACAATTTATGGGTGTATTGTTTCCTTTACCTTTAGAATTGGATGTATTCAATCCAAAAGTAGCAAGTGCACCAGTAAACACACTGGCAACGAACGTGATATCGCCACTTGATCCTTTCTTAATCATCGGTAATTCTACGTAGTTAAGGGTTATAATAAAGCCAGCCCAGACAACAACTCCTAAACGTACAAATGTACCTAGGATTTGTATCTGTTCTTCCTTATCATCTATTCCATCTTTTAATTTATCCAGAAGATTCTTCTTTTGTGGTGTCTCCATTCTTGGTGAATTTCTTTTGTATTCGTTTCGCAAGTTGCATAAAGATAGGTTTAAATATCTTCACACAT
>VTLG01005192.1_pt1 | contig 47770 bp, 61 predicted proteins | sample 4694571 | NCBI WGS metagenome assembly VTLG01 (sample SAMN12604809, study PRJNA352737) | marine metagenome | biome: ENVO:00000447; feature: ENVO:00000209|ENVO:00000569|ENVO:01000036; material: ENVO:00002151; isolation source: viral sequences binned using virsorter ... | reverse complement strand
GACGTATTGGGGTCCGTACCCCCGCCATGATCGGCGTTGGGATGTTGATTCTGTGTCTACTGATTGCGTCGTAGTATCGTCTGACATAATCTAACCTCGTTTCTATAGGATATTTTGAAAATATAGATGCTGCAATGAGCATGTACATGAACTGTGGAGTTTCATATAATGCTCCAGTACTTCTATCTTGTACCAAATATTTATCTACAACTTGCCGTAATCCAGCATATGTAAACAAAAAGTCACGTTCATGATCTATGAATGATTGTAGTTTATCATATTCTTCATCAGAATACAAGGTGAGTAATTCCGCATCATATACACCTTTAGATACACACCGTTCTACATGATCTTTAATTGATGGAGATTCATGCATACGACCGAATAATTGCTTCCTAAGAGAAAACAAAAGTAAACGAGCAGCAACAAACTGATAATTAGGATGATCAAGATCAATTAAATCACTAGCAGATCTAATAAGAATTTCTTGAATTTCACCTGTAGATATACCATCATAAAATTGAATTCCTGAATTAATTTCAACCTGACTAGCAGAAACTCCTGCTAATCCATCACATGCCTGTTCTACCATGACATGCATTTTCTCAAGATTAAGTGGTTCAATAGAACCATTTCTCTTTTTAACCTTGGTGCCGTTGCTCATACCTTTTTCCAGTTGTTAAATTGTACTTGTGCTTCTAATCCCAAATATGTATTAGATTCCAACACGGGCATAATATTATGCCCTGCCAGAACCATATCATTAATATCTTTTTGTTCTATACTATTGGGCCATATGACCACCCTTCTATTATCTCTGATGCATCGTTCAATACGACTGACGATTTCTTTATTCCTGGGTTCATTATCGTAAACATAGATAAGATCGCATGTTTTAAGATACTCAAGGTCACCATCACTCCCACACAGAGCGATACTATTTTTGACGAATGTTGAGTCAAAAGGTCCTTCAACCACGTAGACACTTTTTTCTGTGTCGATTCTATCCATTCCATAAACTTTCGGTGCCTCTTCGTGTAACATGACTGTGATATATTTAACAGAATTCGGACCTAGACTTCTGCCCTGAAACCCTATTAAATTACGTTCTGTATCATACATGGGAATGATGATTCTAGACTCATCCCTACCTATGGTGTCGAACGTTTGTTTTTGGGTATTTACCCACTCTTTGAACTTCTTAACAAAGTAAAACTTTGTAGGATCTATCATCCGCTTTTCAAGATATTCTTTAGCAACAGGTACTTCTGATGCTATAGGAAGATCCAGTTTCTTTTTAAAAACTGGCTTCTTAAATTTAAGTTTAGGTTCTTCTACTACAAAATTTTTACCAGTATATCCTTCTTTAAACTTCTCCATAGTATATTGTTTATGAAGTGTAGGATCTATCTGCTTAAGAAAATTATTAAAGGATAAACTAGCACCACAATTATGGCACTTATAGTTAGTATTAACCTTCACCTGATAAAAATACCCCCGTGCCTTATTCTTATGCTTTTGTGAATCACCACAAATAGGACAACGGAAGTTATACAGGTCTGCCTTGACCCTCTTAAATTTTTGTAGCCTTGAAGAGACTAAACCAATATATTTGGAATCAATTAGATCCATCCACAAGAATAATCTCTTGAGGTATTATAGTCGCATCTACGTTTGGTGTCAATACTGCACCAACTACTCTTTGTCCGACTGGAGACACGACGAAAGATATAACAGCAAGAGCACCAAAAATGCTCCACATTTTCTTTTCCATGATTCTAAGTCTATCATCTACCTTGCGAATATCTCTCTCACATCCTGCCTTAATCTCCGCACTTTGACGGTTGATCTCTCTATGAACCGATTCAATTTTCTCAAATAATACTGCATCTATCCTATCCTGCTTATCTAATTTTTCATCATGGACAGCAAGTAACTGTCCCATCTTAACCGAATTATCTTGTAATGTATCTACTACTCTCTCCAATCTTTCCAGAATGGCAGTATTAATGTCATCCATTTTGCATCCAAGCTCTTCTAGTCCCGTATCTACCTATCGGAGTAGGTTTTCTTTTTTTCTTCTTTTTAGATGCTGGAATACCAGGAGGTTCTGTAGATGGAGGTAATGAAGTACCAGATCCATCACCAACACTCATGGTTGGAGCTTCTTCTCTAAGAGATCTAATTTTAGCAATAACTTTATTAATATCCATTAGATTGATTTTAATTCATCTATACAATAATCATCTTGAGGTATGCCATGAATATGACTCTTAGGATACTCTGGCACTCTTTCTAAAAAAAGTAAAAAACTTTTAATAGATGGCCAAAGATCTTCCTCTAAATTATAAAAAAGTAATGGTACAGCAGCATCGTTAAACACATTAAACAATACTGTTAAATGATTCAAAATCAAATGTGTCTTTAAGACTCCTGTGTTTTTATAACGTTTCAGGAGTCTTTTAACATATTTGATTCGCTTTAAATCATCCTCAAAATCCTCTTTGGTAAGGGCGTGTGGATTGTCGTAAAATTTTATAGCGAATAACATATAGTTATTCTCGTTCAATTCATCAAATCTCATTTAATCCATTATGCAACAACAGTGATTGTTCCAGCAGCAGTACCTTGTCCACCTGAGATGGCAACAGCAGAGTCAGTAGTACCGTCTCCAGTATCCTTCATTGTAGCACCACCAGGCTTAGCAATGTTCTGAGCACCAATTGATAATACGTCATTTGCGTTCGTTGCAGCATTAGCAGCAGCAATTGCAAGTGAGAATACTAATTCATTAGTACCTGTTCCACTAGCATAGACTAGAGTATGTGGTCCACGACCTGATCCAGATCCTTGGTTTCCGTTAGTAACGGCAAGTGTTGGTGATCCAGTAACTGTAACAGCCTCATTGTATCTAACTCTAACGGATAGAGTAAATCCAGCAGACTTATCAGCAGCAGTTGTAATCCACTCAACCTCAGTAACGTCAGCAGCACCAATGCCAGTGGTAAGATTACCAATAGCAACTAGAATCTCTGGTGCAGCACTAGTATTATTATTGCCACTCCAAACAGATCCTGCTTCACGAACCCAACCTTCATTGTTGGCATAAACTTCTTTTTTCTCGGCAGTGGTCAGCCACTTTGGCTTAGACTCATCTGCGTCAGTAGCTCCCCATAAGGCCATAATTCTTTCCTACAGTATATTGATCGGTAAAAATATTTATAATAATTAGAGATACGCTTTAGATATATTCGTCGCAAATCCAATTACAGTAGTACCAGCAGCCAAAACAGCGGCTGCTCCTATAACCCACTTCTCCACAACCTTAAGTCGTTCTCGTAATTCTTCCTGCTTCTCTTCTAATCTTTCTATTTTTAATTGCATCACAGTAATACGAGTCTCCTGTGAGGCATCCAATCCTAACTCAGTCATTATCTTTAATTATAACTGACTTATATAGCTGATTAATCGTCAGGATCTAAGAAATTAACTTTTGAATGATCTCTCTTTCTGACTAACTTTGCTGCTTTCTCACCAGCATCTCCACCACTTGCACCAGCAGGATAGACGTGTTTCTTAGGTTTCTTTTTTCCATATCTCCTCACTAAATCCCTCACAACATTCTCATTTACTCTTGTATGCTTAACATCTATAGCATCTTTTTTATCTGATCTTGCAGCAAGTTTTCCCTTAGCAGGTCCAGTATCTGATAAATTAGTAAATCTTTTCTTCATTTTCTTTCGTGCTTCTACCTCATTTCCAGTATCCATAGAGATTGCAGCACTGCTCATTCTAGCATGTTTCTCTTTATTACCCTCTTGTCTATGCTTTTCTGCTCTATCTAACCACTTTCTTCTTCTTTCAGGAGTCCATTTTCCTCTTGCTTCTCTAAAATAAAATGCAGACTCAGCACTCAACTTAGCAGCAATTGCCATTTCACGACGCTTCTTCTTTGACTTGCCTTTAAATTGGGGTGCATCAGAATCATAAAAATCTGTAATGACCTTTCCCATACTATCTTTTTTAAGATTAACTGGCATGATTCTCCGAACCTCCCATACTATTTAATCTTTCAGAGCCTCCAATAGCAAAAGGATTATATTTGGCAGTGGCAATCTCATACATCTTTTGATGCATAGTTTTCTCTTCCTCTATCTCATCACTCTCATCAGGTTTCTCTATAAACCAATCAGCAATTTCCTCTTCTGGTCGTGGATTCTTTTCTAACTCTGTCCTCTTTTCAGGAGAAGCCCACCTATTATCATTGGGTGGTTCATATTCTGATGGTGCAGTGTCTTCCCAACTAGGAGGTTCCTTAGCTATTGGCATACGATCCAAAGGATTTTCAAACCATTCATTATCACCCATAATTAAGTTCCAGAAGTATCCCTCATTGCAGCATCTGCTCTTGCTTTTGCTTCACGAGCCTTAGTCACTGTTGCTCTAGGAGATTCCTTACGATCCATATGTTTATGTCTCGCATCATAATCAGACCTTTTTTGTCCAGTGGGTTTACCCTGTGCAGGTCTGATCACCTTGTTAATAACATTCTGAACAGCAGTTCTCTTGGGTTTAATACCCTTTGCTTTCATCGTAGCATAGGACATAAACTTCCCACCTACTGTTTCACCATGAGAAGCTTCTTCTTGGAATTGTTGAAATGTTTTCATTAGTTACTCACCTTCTCTTGCTTTATATCCTTTGTGGTGCATTCGTGTTCCACTTGAACTTGTATAGGTTTCTCTTTCACGTCTACCATCATTTAATTCACCAGCATCTCTTTGTCTATTTCTTTCTGCTGCTCTTCTTGCTGCTGCTTTTCTTGCCCTATCATATCTTTTATTATTTTCTGCAGCACTCCTATAGACTTCATCAACTATTTCACCTTCTGGTTCATGTGACATCTTAAGCCCCATAGCACGGAGTTTATTCCTTACTAAATTAGCTTTAGTCCACATTGACCGATAATCATCCTCAACTTCTTCCTTCTTTTTAGGTTGCACTTCTAAAGCAGCATCCTCCTTCACACCAGGTCTACGATCACCACCTTCTGGTTTTTTAGGAGATCCCTTCGGATTTCCCTTGTATACCTTTTTTTCAGTAATAGAATTAACAATATCCAAAAGATCCATATCTGGGTTAGTAAATTCTTCACCAGTTAATGCTTTCTTAGCACCCTTTGCTATACCACCAGCAATTTTCTTTTCTTTTGGAGTAGCTTTAAGACCACTCACAAACTTCTTACGATGTCCAGCATGTTGCTTGGCAGTATCTGATGCTGTCTTGGCAATCTTCTTGACTTCACCTGAAGCCTTCTTAGTTGCTGCCTTATGGCGTTCAACACCCTTACTAACAAATCCACGGATCTTACTTCCAAGACCTTCTTTAGATGCTGGTTTTGCGGGTTGTGCTTTCTTTGCTTTCTTAGTAGCAGCAACTACCTTTGTTCCAGTATGCCCAATCTTAGGCTTCTTCTTAGATTTTACACCCAATCCTTCTTTTGCATAAGGACTCTTTGATCCTTTTGACTGAGGAGAATACTCACCTTTACCTTCACGTTCTCTTCTATTAGATCCTGTAATTGCTTTCTTCTTTGCTTTTTGATAAGCAGCATCATCCTCATTTAATTCTTGAGGTCCATCAATAACAAATGCAGTAAACTCATCAATACCAACTTCCTCAATGATAAGATCTAAACCATCCTCATTAATTCCTTCCTTATAGAAATATTCAGTAGCATGATCTACTCTTTCAGTAATAAACTCTTCAGTTAATTCAAGTTCTGGCACATAAGAAGTAGTAACATCCTGAGCACCTTGCTGAGCCAACTGTGCTTTCTTTCTAAGAACAAGCACTTTCTGCTGTTGCAATCTCTTCATCTTAGGATTCTGAAGAGCTTTCTTTTTTGGGTCAGAGGCTGGATTGTAATCAGATGGTGTTGGTTCAGATTGTTCTTCAATATCATTTGGAAAAACTTTAACAACATTCTTGTTATTAACTCCTTCACCAGTAATTTTTTTGCTTTTTGTCTTACCCTTTTTTTCAATTAATTCAAGAAAACCATCATAGTTCTCAGACTTCAATGACGAATACTCTTCATTTTTCTTTAGATCAACGCTTGTATCTTTACCAGAGATCTCATCCCCCTTTCCTGATTTAACAGCAGCAGTGTTCTTACCTTTATACTTTTCAGATTTTGTGGGGGATCCATATCCAGTCATCTCAACGGATGAAATGTTAGGATTAGCACGAAGTTCTCTTATCCCATCACGAGTTTTATTTGTTACATAAGAGTTATTAGTCTTCTTATCAGTGACTCTTACTTGATATGTCTTCTCTTTAGTATCTTCCTCAATTTCTTCTATAGATTCTTCTTTAATACCTTCTACAAATACCTTATGTATTATAGACGCAGTACTATCGGATACAAGTTGATCCGTATTAATATAATCTTCTCCTACTAACATCTCTTTTGCTCTTGCCTTTACAGGAGGAGATGATGGTGACTTACTAAGTTGTGCCAAATATGCCTTTCTTACAGCCGCAGGATCTAACTTACTACCAGCCTTGGCAGCCATTGATTGCTTTACTTTATAACGAGTATCATATGCAAGTTGCCTTGCCTGTTTTTCAATTTTTTCTTTTCCACCTGCAGCAGAACTAGAAGTTGCAGGTGCCGAAGACTGTTCAGTATTTTCCATCAGAAGACTAAATCTTACTTTTTCCTATACTTATTTAGGAATTGTCTTCCCCATGACGATTTGGGGTTTAATCTTTCGGCATATTCTCTATGAGCATCAGTTCCAACCAATCTCTTATCTGCCTTAACACCAGATTCAGTTGTACCATTAACCACTGCTTCATTCACACCAAGAACAGTACCTTTCAAATCTCTTTTAAATACATTCTTACCACGCTTCTTAATAACATGCTTATCTTTAGGTGAAACATTTGGCATCTTAGTCTCAACAACATCCTGAATCCAAGACTTAAACATAATATTATCTTCACTCACACAAATTAAATAATTCGTACCTCTGCGAATAATACGACCTAGTAATCCAGTATGAAGATTCTCTACTAATTGACCAAGTTTAAAAATATTCTCTTTAACATAATTCTCTCTTAAATTCTTCCAATCAAGTCTGGGTGCAATCTGCCAAAGAGATCTACCCTCTTCAAGCTTCATTGCTTTACGAAGTTTCAAGTAAATAGATTCTGCCTTCTTCTCATCAACTATAGGTTGTAAATCTTTTTCTACCTTTCCAGTCTCTTGATTGATTACCTCTACTGGTCTATGAAGATTACCAAAGAATGCAGCAAAATCGCCATCCTTTACATGCTGTCTTTGTACTGATGCAGATAATGATTCAATAGCATCATCAGACTTCTCATTTCTTTCACCAGCATTAATTGTTTCTACACTATCAAAATCAAATAACTTACCGTTATATTCAGTTGATAATCTATCATATAATTTTTCACGATCACTACCACCAACAAGCTTTACACTTGAGTATCCATCAGCATGTGCTTTCTTTAATACATCAAAGATAGTTCTAGTACCAGGATCATCCACAATCTTATCACTATGTTCAGGGAACATATCTTTCATTATTTCAACTTTAGTAGTAAAGTCTAATGGATCTGTATCCTTACCTTCACTCTTAGTAGGAACAATAACATACTCATTATCTTCCGACTGACTAGCAACAGTACTCATCAATTTATCATGACCTGCATGTGGTGGATTAAACCTACCAAATGCAATCGTTAAAGATCCTTTAGTTCTTGGATTTGGTTCAAACTGTGGAAATTGTGCTGGCTCATCATCAGGTGCTTCTGGATCCAAAGGATCTAATGGTGCTTCTTGTCCAGATATTTGTTGAGCAGGTACTGAAGTTGTTTGTAACTGTGGTGCTGCTTGTGGTGCTGCTTGTCTTTCAGGTGCTGCTTGTGTTATTGCAGAACTCTTCTTTTCCTGATCAGTCTGTGCAGGATCTTGACCTGGAGATTGTCTCTTGCTAAAAAATACTAATCTACTTGCTCTACCTCTTCCTTCTGTCTTTGCTACAAACTCACCTTCTTTATACCATCCACCATGACCATCACTGGTTAAACCCATACGTTCAGCCTGTTGAACTGCTTTCGACCCTGCTGGTGCAGTTGCTTCTGATATGAACTGGATAAAAGACTTCATTTGGATAATTCTAAGGTTATTGCTTTTTCGTTCGCAACGATATAGCTCAACGTATTTGTACGCATAATGTTATATTTATTTATCATCTTGTCTGACTTGGTACATTTGATCTGCTTATCAAAGACTTGCCAACAGTGAGCACAAAACTCTTTATACCTTTGTTTCTTATTTTTAGTCCTAGATTCAAAGGACTTTATTAGGTCATCTATTTCCATTACTTTCCTCTCTTACTTCCACCTTTAAGTAAACACTTCTCTCTTACTATCTTTTTATAATCTGTACCTAATCTGCCAAAAAATTGAGGCTGTGCAGTAAGAGAACCTTTATATCTCAATTCCATATGTAAAAGAACCTTATTACATTTATGTAAATCAAAGTAGACTTTTGCTGCTCCATCTTCATCATTTTCATCATCATCAATAGCACCACCTACTATTTTAAATTCATACTTTCCTGGACAAGCATCCATCTCAGATAATCCTTCTATCATTGCATGAATATCATGTGCTGTACCAGTGTACAAACTAAGTTTGCTCCTTTTCTTATAAAGACTTGCTGCTGATGATGCAGTACCTACTCCAGTAACAAGAGCAAATCCAAACATCAAATCACCCATTTTAGTTGCAGGTCTTCCCATTTCTTTCTTAAGAATTTTAGGTAAATCCTTCTTCAAAGTAACCTGAATTAACGTTTCAATAAACTCATCTGCATACTTATTCATAACTCCCATGAATGATTTATATAATTCTCCATCAGCCAATTGGCTATTTACCCACCCTCTCATAGTCTCATCTTTTCTACTCGCTAATTGACTCCGATTTAATCTTTCATCACCATACCATTCCCAACCTCTCATATTAGTATTAGGAGGATCGAATCCAATCTCAGGCATTTTTAAACTACCTTTAGTATTAATATAAGCCCTCTTAAATCCCTCAGCAGTTCTAACAGCTGAGTTAGGATTGAAAAGATCTTTATCACTTTTACCCTTAATATCAAGTTTAATGTATCCCAGTTCTACTGCTTTCTTTACCAATCCTGCAAAATATTTCTCACGTACACTTTCTAATTCTTTCTTAACATCATCAAAATCATCACCAGTTAATACAGTATCAAAAGCCTTATTAATTAAAGTAGGATCAGCACTATTTGGACCTGGTTTCTTCTTTAAAGATACTCCAAAATATGCATGTTTATATCCAATAGGTCTAACAATAAGGTCAGAAGAATTATATGCATCAAACCCATGAGCCTCAACTTGCAGATCTCTAACTTCCTTAGGCCATTTATCACCAGTTAAGTATACTTCTTCTGCAGTAGGATTCTGTACCTTATGTTTTCTTTTCATCCATTTTTTTACTGCCTTAGCTGCTGATATACCTCTTATCATATCACCAACACGTTGAGCATATATCTTTTCCTGTTTATCAATATCTTTCCACAGGTCATCATAAACTGTTCTAGAACCTTCTATCATTACTTGGGTCTTAAATGCATTTTCATACATTGGCCAATAATTCTGAATCAGATTCATAATCTGACTTGTATTTCTTGTTTCTTTTATTGAATCATCAAGAAATTTTTCAGTAAAACACATTGCTGCTGCACAATATATTTCAGATGGTTCTGGACCTGCCATTATAATACTTAATTTTTTAAGTATTTATTAACGGTCTCCTGCTTTTCTGTTCTCTGAATGATATACGTTAAACTCTCCACCAGGATATCTCTTCTTCAACTTCTCTACATTAGTTGCTACAACATCATCAAATGATACTTCCAAAGCCATACAAGCTTGTGCCACATACCAGAGAACGTCACCCAACTCAATAATAAGATGCTCTCTATTGTCGTCATTCCAAGGTTTGCCTTGAAATACCATCTTCTTAACGATTTCCATAAACTCACCACCTTCAGCACTAATCCCAACAGCAGCAGTGGCAAGACGATTAATATTGGAACCCTCTCTATCAAGATGACTAAGAGACTCAATAAAAGATTTAAAATCTTTACTAGGGTCGGACGTGACAGCATCCACGAAATCAACGTACTTATGCAGGTCAACAGTTTTTCCAACGGACTTATTCTCAGCCATAATTAAAATTTAAACTCAGCAAATGATTTCTTAGGAGTCTTTTCTTGAACAAGATTATACTCCTCTTCTTGTCCACTGTCAAGTATATCTTCTTGTGCCTTCTGTTCTACATCATATATCCTCATCTTTGCTCTATCAATACCAACAACAAATCTCTTAAAAATAGTAGGATCATTATACCTATTCTTTAATTGCTTAACCATTATTTGATTTAATCCCTCCAACTCTTCAGTAGAAATAAGAGCAAACATAAGATCAGCGGTAGCCGGAAGTCCAAAAGACTCAGAGGTGTCAGTGAGATCAACATCGCTACTAGCAAAGCCAGAGCGAGTAGTCTGAGTAGCGGAGACAATCGGGACATTTGCTTCGACAGCCAACCCCCTAAGTTCTTCCGCAATTGCTTTAATATATGAATAGGAATTAACAGACGCATTTGCTTTATGTCTAGATGAAGCACATATATTAAGATAATCTATGAATATTATATCAGGTTTAAATGATTTCTTCAATGCCAACTCAGTAAGCAATGCTTTAAAATGTCCACTATGTGCTGATGCAGTAGGATACTCTTTAATAATTAATGTTCCTTGCGTCTTCTTAGCAAGATTATTAACCTTAGTATCAAACATAGGTTTAGGAAGATCTACTATGTCTTGAATATTGACATTAAGTAAATTAGCATCGATCCTCTCCGCAATCTTCTCTTCTGCCATTTCGAGAGTAATGTAGAGGACGTTCTTTCCCTGGAGTAAGACACTGCTAGCCACATGACACATGAATAAAGATTTTCCAACACCTGTGCCAGCGAGAGCAATGTTGAGAGTCTTATTCGGTAAACCGCCTTTCGTAATTTTGTTAAAGTATTCAAGATCAAATGGGATAAGGTCTTCCTTCCTGTGATACGTATCATAACGTTCCTCATAATCATTCAAATAATCATGTCCTATATGATTATCGAAAGAAACAGCCAAAGCGTCAGACAGAATGCTAGGAATAGCATCCCTTCCTTTCTTGTCATCCTGTCCATCAGCAAGAGAAATTGATTCCATCAGTGCCAAATATATAGCACGATCTCTACACCATTTCTCAGTAGAATCAATCAACCATTGATTCTCTACAGCAGAATCTGTTAGAGTATTATTAATATCCCTAACCTGCTTAATCTCATCTTCTGTAAGATCAGAACGATTCTCTGTTTCAATATTCAGAGCTTCAATAGTAATAGCAGAACCATACTTAACAATGAATTTAGTAATCTCTTCAAAAATTACCTTCTCTGTTCTTTGTTCAAAATAAGAAGGTTGAATAAATGGAATTACCTTACGAGAATATTCTTCATTGAATATCAAATTCCTAAGAATAGTAGTCTCAATTCGTTCCATAAGAGAAAATCTGTTTGGCAATATTATCTAGTTTCTCCATTATATCATCAGAAAAGTACTCAGTCGGGTTTGCCAATATTTGTTTGGCATAGATTTTCTTTCCATCGAACTCATATCTTCCTGCGACATTTTTCCAGAGTCCCCCAGCCTCACCCAATTCCAGTAGACCATAGTAACGGTCAAGACCACGATGATCGTAAAAGAGACGAATTTCGACTTCACGATTCTCCTTACTTAAACGTGATTTATGAGTCTTTGCTTTGATAATATTTCCGATAACTTCTTTGCCATCTTTTTCTTTCTTCTTCGAGAGGTATATGATAGTACTAGAAGCGTACTTAAGACCGCTACCTCCACCCATTTCTTTTGTGGGAACATAAGAACCGATGACATCATAAGTGTGATTTGTAACTAATAGTGGAATGTTTGCTTGACCAAGTTTAAGAGTAAGCATTCTAAATGCTCCTTTGACAAGTTGAGATTTGGTCATATCCCTCACTTGTTTCTCATCTAAAGCATCACGTATCTCTTTCTCTGTAGAAAGCATACCCAAAGAGTCTAACACAAACATACAAGGTTTGCGATTCTCTATTGGGGTTTTAAGATATATATCAACTGCCTTAAGTGCCTTTGATCTAAACTCCTCAATAGTAACAACATTCACCACCACAAGGCGATTCATGTCAATGCCACGAGATTCCAATAATGGTTTATTAACTGCGGCTTCAGTATCAAAATAGAGACAATAACCATCAGGGTTAGTATCAAGGAAGTTCTTAACCACTGCGAGCGAGAAAAAAGTTTTCCCAGTACTAGACTCACCAGCAATGGCAGTAATCTTATTGCTAGAAACACCGCCAAAAATGGAGCCACTAACAAGTCCATTAAATATGAACGATCCTGTGTCGATGAATCTTTCGGTTCCTTCGATGTCTGCTGCGAGTTGGGTGTATTCGTCACCAATCTCCTTTACTATTTCTTTAAGAAAGTCCATCAATTTTCCAAATAATCTTTAAAAAGTTCAAGTGCATTATCCCAACTAATATATTCATTATTTTTTTGAGGGATAAAAGATAGAGTCCATCTACCTTCTGAAGTAGGATTGTTTGTACCATGTAAAATTCCAACATTAACTAAACTAGGACGATTGGTATTTGCTTCATATAAAAGCTGTGAATCTTCCTCGTTTGCCCAATTATGTTGTATGTTGTTTGTTTCACCAATTAGTTTACCACCATTGTTGTAGGTACTCTCCTTTCGTATTATATCAGATTTCCACCATTGTGTCACCCCTTCCTCTGGTCCCCACGTAACATTAATCTTTACATGATTACTAAAAGTTGAATGATCAGTATGAATAGGAATCTTACCACCAGGAGGAGTATAAAATACTTCAGCCACGAATAAATCCAAACCAAAAGTTTCTAACCAACTTTGAAATTCAGAATATGAACTTACATCATATATGTAGTCATGTCTTATCTGATTCCCCACCTCATTAAAATATGATAAAGGTTCAATAATAAATGGTAAATTGATGTATCTATGACATATATTCAAATACTAATTCCCCTCTCTTCACGTAAAATTTTCTTATATGGTCCATCAGGATTCGCATCCCTAACATCCTTTACTTCCTTCAATAAATGATATAATCTAGCATCTCCACCCAATGCTAATGCACTGACTATTGTTGATAAATCTTTGTCGTTGATAGGTAGGTCCATTAGGAAAAAAATGACTCTAGGTTTGCAGTTTTTTCGACATTCCATCCAATAGCATCAAGAATTGCTTTGAGTGGTTTTACAAAACTCTTCTCAAATTGTAATTCATAATCAATATATTTGTCAAGATTAAGTTCTTTAGGAAAATCCTGAATGAAAGAAATCACATCTTCGTGTATAGTATTTGGTTCCTTCAGGTAAATAAACTTAACCTTTTCGCCATTGCCGATAAGTGAGTACTTATTAGTCAACTTTTGTTTTTTAACATAATGGTTGAATAACAATGCACCCCGTATATGTATAGGAGTTCCTTTTGCATATATTGTAGAAGATGTTTGATACTTACGAATATCAGATGCTGTTCTTGGAAAAGCAATATCTTCTGCAGGAAGAGTCTTAAATTCTTTACGACACTTATCAATAAAATCAATTACATCATCTTCTGTTGCAGTAATCATTAGTTTAAGAGCATCCTTAATCATTTGACGACAAGGTGCAGGAGTTGAAGACTTAATTGCCTCAAGTCCCATAATCTTCATCTTAGGTTGTTCATACCTAACTCCTTCACTATCCCATACATTTAAAATATATCTTTTCTTAGCAGTCCATATACCACGATCAGCAATATTCTCTCTCTTCATGAACATCTTCTGATCATAGGCATTTACGTAGGATGCCAATTCTTCATAAGCACTCTCAATATAAGGCTCAAATTCCATCTCACACACCTTATTAAGGAACGTGACAATGCCTTCACTGCTTTTCTCTCTGCTCTTGTATACAGCCTCAACCAAAGGCCCCAAATTAAGATAAATGGAATCAGTATCTGAAGCAATAACATAATCAATGTCCTCCGTTTTCAAAATCTTATTCATCTTCTGATTCATTCTATTCTCTATCCATCGAATAGAAACCTGACCAGATAAAGTAATCGCTTCTGCATTTGCTAGTTTATAGTACCTAAAGTACTGATTACCAATAGCACCATAGGCAGAGTTGAGTTGAATCTTTCTTGCCATTTGGATATTGTTACACCTAGCAATCTCCTTAGTTAAAACATTAGAAGGATTCTTCTCATAATCCTTCTTTGCCTGTATCATCTTCTTCTTAAAAATAGTACGTTCATCGTAAATCTTCTCCATCAACTCTGGAAGAAATCCACGAACATCCTTACGATATTGTGCTCCATTTGCACACACTGCATACTCACCATCAATCTTAACAGTCTGATTTAAAAGCCCCTCAACGCTCGCGCTGGGATGTCTAGTCGGCCTGAGGGTTTCTGGACTGATATTGTATTGCATAATAAGGTGAGGATAAAGACTATTGAGGTCAAAAGACACAACCCAATCATACTTTCCTGGAATCGGTTCCTTGACATAAGCTCCTGCGTACTTTGCGTCCTTATCGGATCTTTCTTTTGGAGGAATAACAATATTCCTTTTCTTAAGATAATTATATATAATTGCATCCCACATCCGAACCTGAGAGAATACATCGGCATAATTTGCCTTTGCGTCATATGCCATAACTATGGCCAGTTCAATCAGTTTCATCTTGTCTTCCATACGGTCAACAAGTTCAACGTCAATTATATTATACTCTACAAATTTTTGCCAGCCCTTTGTGTAGAAATCCTTAAAAGTATCAAACTCACTGTGGTCTAATTTCTTTTGTCCAAGTTCTACACTGGCAATATAATCCAATCGATATGATTCCTGTGCCTTATAAGTAAATTTCTTATAAAGATTGAGGTAATCTAATTGTGTAACACCTCCAACATCATAAGAAATATTTTTACGACCAGCAATATAAATCTCTTTCTCTGTCACCAATCCCCAAGGTGACATCCTTCTCATCAATTTCTCACCCAGAATTCTATCCAGACGACGACAAAGATATGGAATATCATACAATTCACTATTCCACCCAGTAATAACCTCTGGTGTATTATCTTCAATCATCCACCAGTTAATAAAATCATTTAAGAGTTCATACTCTGTCCTGAATGATTTGTATATTACATTATCCTGTTTATTATTAAATGGACCTAATCCCCATGTTCTAATCTGCTTTGTATTATAATCCTGTAGGGTAATAAGAAGTATCTCCTCTGCAGCAGATTCTACATCAGGGAATCCATTCTCTGATGCAACCTCAATATCAATTGTAGTTATTTTAATCTTACCTACATCAAACTTTATTTCGTCCTCTGGGTACTTATCAGAAATGTATTGATAAATGAATCTCTCATTACCAAATATATCAAAATTTTCTACACCATCATACTTCTTAATAAACTCTCTACTTTCACGAACAGTTCCAGGTTCAATAGCCTCTACATACTCCCCATTAAGAGTTTTATATTTCGTCTTTTGCTTAGTACTGACAAAAAGAGTTGGATAAAACTTCTCTCTAGTCGCAAAGTGTCTACCATTTTCATACCCACGAACCAAGAAGTTGTCTCCAACCATCTGTACGTTTGTGTAGAATCTCATTATTTAATAAAGTCAAAATATTTTGATAGGAGGTCGGCTTTAGGATCAACCAGTGTAAGTATACTATCAGAATGGATCATAATTTCATTTTGGTCAGTAAAATCTAACCATGTTTCTAATGTATAGGAATCAGTTTCCTTTTGATAAACCATCTTAAATGGATTAGTCAATTTACAATCAGGTTCTCCCAACTCACCAGCGATTTCAGTAATCTCTGATATGACTACTAGATCATTCTTCAGAAGAAGACACTTGATTACCTGTTCCATTTACTTTCTCCAAATACATTTCTTTAACACTATCTATTGGTTCAACAACAGTCACAACATAATTATGAGGAACAGCTATCTGTTTTTCAGCGGACAAAAGAATCCAAGGAGAAAGAGATACTTCGATAGAAGTACTTTTTTCCTCTTCCCTCAAAAATGAAGCATTAGTAACAACCTTATGAGGATTAGTAAAAAGATATCCTACTGGATTATCATCAGAAACAAGTTCTTTAACTTCACTAACGACTTGATCGTTTGATTGTAATAGAACTACCTTGATAGACATTTTTTAAATCTTAGTTTACGTATATTATACCACAATTTCACCAATTGTCCATGACTTAAATCCATGACCATAGATCCTTAACTGCATATCTGTAATTACTTCATCTTCTGGTGGAACCACTAAACAATATCCAATACCAAGATTAAATACTTTCTTCATCTCTTCTTCTGGTATTTCACCATTCAACATAATCTTCTGAAAAATTTTAGGCATTTCCCATGAATTATAATTTACATGTGCCTTCAATCCTTTTGGTAAGCATCTTGGTAGATTCTCTGGTATACCACCACCAGTTATATGTGCCATACCAAGAATAGGAAATTCATCTAATAAATCCTGTACCAAAGAAGAATAGATTGTTGTAGGAGTAAGTAATTCAGGAGTATCTTTATAAAAAATCTTATGCCTCCATAGCATATCATTAATCAAACTATATCCATTACTATGAAGACCACTACTTTCTATACCAATAATCTTATCACCTGGCTTAATAATACTACCATCAAGTATCTCACTCTCCTCTACAATACCAGTACAAAATCCTGCTAGATCAATACTTGTTGCTCTTGGATGTTCAGCAGTTTCTCCACCTATAAGTTCTATGTCTGCTATCTCACATCCTTTAATAATACCTGTCATAATATCATCTACAACAGGATTGATTGTATTGAGAGAAATATAATCTAAAAAGTATAATGGTTTTGCACCACAAGTAATCACATCATTAACACACATAGCAACGAGATCAATACCTATTGTTGTATAGTCCCTAGCAACAGATGCTATATTAATTTTAGTCCCGACACCATCAGCACCAGACACTAAAATAGGTTCCTCATATCCACGAGGAACCTTAAACATACCACCGAAACCACCAATGGTAGGTACTTTTTCTTTCAACCTTTCTACAAAAGCATTACCTGCTTCTATATCAACTCCAGATGATTTATAATTCATGTAGCTTTGTCCACAATATCCATAATTCTATCAAAATCTTTTATATGTTCAACATCTAAAAGAAGTTTAGAAATCTGATTTACTACTAAAGGATTCTCATTTACAGCAGCAGACTTAATTGCTGCCCGTAAATGAGATTGCACCTCTAATAAATGATCTAATGTATTTTCAGATAATGTCATAATTATAATAACAATAAGAATATTATATCACAAATATTCTTTTCTTGCATGATGATCTGGAACTATCTTGCTCAGTTGTACAACGAGGAGTCCATCATCAAAGCTGACGGATCCAATCTGCGTATCGTCGGAGATCGTCCAAACTCGTTCAAAGGAACGTTGGGCCAGTCCTTTATGGACAAACGTTCCATCTGGTTCTTTATCTTCTTTGATCCCTTCCACATATAATTTTCCAAACTCTGTATAGACTTTGACTTCATCTTTCTTAAATCCCGCAAGGGCGATTTCGAGTCTCGATTCATGATTATTTACGTTTACTAAATTGTATGGTGGATAGTTTGACGTTTGCGTTGGTGCATTAAAAAATCTATCTAGGTAGTCATCCATCCCTATGCCATTTTGTCTTATCACCTTCATCAGTTCTGGAAGGTTGGCACTATGATACGTTGCTAGGTTAGTCATTGTTAGCTCCTTGTTAAGCGAGTTTGTGTTTTGTGATCCCTTACGGCGATCATTACTATTTAACCACAAATGCTTCTAAATGTCAGTGAGGAATACCCCATATCTTAGTACAGTAATCCCTAATAGATCTATCAGAAGAAAAGAAACCAGATCTTGCCACGTTAATTAAAGACATACGTTGCCAATTCTTCCAATCTTTCCATGCACTACTCACTCTGTCTTGAGCATCACAGTAATCAGAGAAGTCAGCAAAGACACAGAAAGGATCATGATTTAATAGATTATCTACAAGTGGTTGGAAAGTCTCCTTATCACCATTACTAAAGTGTCCACCTTTAATAAGGTTTATTACTTCCCATAATTCTGGACTCATATGATGCTTAGGTTCATATCCATTTGCCCATAGATCTGCAATACCTTTCTCATCATTACCAAAGAGGAAGAAATTTTCTTCACCTACAAGATCTCTAATCTCAACATTAGCACCATCAAGTGTACCAATAGTCAGGGCACCATTCATCTGGAACTTCATATTACCTGTACCAGATGCTTCCTTACCAGCAGTAGAAATCTGTTCAGATAAGTCAGCAGCAGGATATACTTTCTCTCCTAACTTAACACTATAGTTTGGTAAGAATACTACACGCAACTTACTATCCATATCAGGATCACTATTCACCACATCTGCTATATTACAAATGAAGGAGATAATATGTTTAGCCATATAATATCCAGGTGCTGCTTTACCACCAAAAATTACAGTTCTTGATACAACATCATGACCATTCTTAATTTTTAAATATTGATTAACTACCCAAAGAGCCATAAGATGTTGTCTCTTGTATTCATGGATCCTCTTGACCTGTACGTCAAACATACTAGAAGGATCAACAGAAATTCCAAGTTCATTATGAATATACGTTGCAAGATGATGTTTACCAATGACCTTTGCTTCGGCAAACTTTTCAACAACATCTGAATTATCAATATGATCTTCAAGTTGTCTTAATTTCTCACCATCAGTAATCCAACCTGGTGCATATTCATCCAACACCTCAACAAGACATGAATTACATGATGCAACCCATCGTCTAGGAGTAACACCATTAGTTACATTAGTAAACTTATGAGGCCATATGTCATTAAACTCTGGCATCAATTGTTTCTTAACCAAATCAGAATGTAACTCTGCTACACCATTAACATGATGAGATCCAATCGTAGCAAGGTTTGCCATACGTACTGACTTATTACCACGCTCATCTATGATAGACATTTTCTCTAACATAGTATCATCACCAGGATAATGTAGTCTTACTACCTGTAGGAATCTTCTATTAATTTCATAGATGATTTCCATATGTCTTGGTAGAAGTGTCTTAAACAATTTAAGATCCCACTTCTCTAATGCTTCTGGTAATAAAGTATGATTAGTATAAGCAATAGTCTTACTAACTATCTCCCATGCTGGTTCCCATTCTATATGTTTTGTATCTACAAGTAATCTCATCATCTCTGCTACTGCTACGGCAGGATGAGTATCGTTCAATTGAATCTGATACCTATTAGGAAACTCTTCCATAGGTACATGACACTTATCTAAATTACGAACCATGTCCTGTAAAGAAGCACTTACAAAGAAGAACTGTTGCTTTAATCTTAATATCTTACCAGCATCTGTGCCATCATTAGGATAGAGAACCTTAGAGATAGTCTCAGATGAGACACTCTGTTCTACTGATCCCATATAGTCACCTATATTGAAAGCATAGAAGTCAAAAATTTCAGTTGCGTCTGCTCTCCATAGTCTTAATCTATTACATCTATCAACTCTATATCCTAACTGTAATACATCGTAAGGAACAGCAACTACCTGCTCATAAGGAACCCAACGTACTCTATAATTTTCTCTATCGGAAACATAATTCTCCACTCTTCCACCAAATCCTACAAGAACAGACTCATCTGGTTGTGCTAGTTCCCAAGGCCAATTGCCATGTAACCAATTATCAGTAACCTCCATCTGTTGGTTCTCTCTGATAATCTGTTTGAACATACCAAACTTATATCTAATACCATAACCAGTGGCAGGTATTCTTAAAGTCGATAAGGACTCCATATAACATGCGGCAAGACGACCAAGACCACCATTACCAAGTCCTGGTTCTTCTGCTTGTTCAAGTACCTGCTCTAATGTCAGGTCATACTCCATCAATGCTTCTTTTGCTTCTTTCTCTAACCCTAAGTTAAGTAAATTATTACCTAGTTGAGGACCTATTAAAAATTCTGCTGATAGATATGCAACTTCTTTAGTCTGATCACAGACTTCTGGAGTCAAATGATAGGACATCATCTGATCCCTTACTGCATAACATAGTGCCATGTAAATATCATGAGCACTGGCACTAACAGATCGCTTACCTAGTGTGTAATAAAGACGTTCACTAAGACCATTATAAAGATTATTCTTCAACTTTTTTCTTCTTGCTTCCTATATTATACTTTGTTTCTAGGATCCAGTCACCTTTATCTTTATATGCCAACACTTTAATCTGATTAAGAGGAGCAATGTCTTGAATCTTTGTCGAATCTACAATACTAATCAATCCCCAATCAGCAAGTAGTTGAGAAATACGATTCCGTCTTTGAACATCATTCACAGTTAAATTAGCATGTTTGCCATCAAGTGCAAACAATTCTTTGAAATGCACTACATAATATCTACCTTGCTTATGAAGAATGTGACAAGATTGATATATCTTCTTTTCCTTGCGAGATGCTACACCAATTCTTGTCAAAGTCTCACGGACTTTTAAAAAATCATCTGGTTCGTTCAAAGTGACCTCAACCATTTGGTCGGGAGTCCACTTTACTTCAGGCTCTTGAACCACACTCATTGTCTTCCTCCAGTTTCAAATTTAGATCTTATAAAATTAAGTTGTTCTTTTGTTAGGATTCGCAGAGCTTGTTTCGCTTTTTCGTTACTATATCCATAATAACGCTTTACCAAGTCAAGATCTTTGATTGTATCTTTACGGAGCCAAGGAGAGAATCTCTTCTTGGATCTCAAGGTATTTAGCAAAAAATCATATTGCATCTTCTTATCAAGAAAATGATACAAATTCATCTCATTAGCAAACATGATTGCATCAAGATGACCAGAAAAACATCTATTGATGATATATGGAGGATACTCCTTCTCTAAGGAAGGATCTTCATCAATTAAATTCTTCTTCGTCTGATTGATAGAGTTGAGCCATTCTTTCAGTTCCATAATTAAGTAAAAGTAGTTCTTTACGTTTCTGTTGGTCTCTCATATATTCACCAACAGATCTCATAGTATATGTGAGATCAAACTCAGCAGCAGCCCAACCAGTAAATCGGTCTCTTATAAGTTGACTTGAATTATAGCTTACCATCATATCCATAGATTGTATATCACAATTATGAGCAAATTTATCGTGATCAAATCTTTTATGCATCTCACCTTTCTTACCATACAAATTATCCTTAATATCATAAGGAGGATCTAAGTACATGAATATACCATCATGCAATTCTTCGACCATCAAATATTCATATGAATGATTAGTTATTCTCCAATCTGAAATGATTTCTGAATACTCAGGTAGTTTCTCAATTCCTCTAAGTGAAAAATTGCTCTCACTTGCCTGAGCAGAGAAACTAGAGCTTTCTGTAAGACCACTAAAGGAACACTTATTAACAATATAGAAAGCCACAGCACGGTCAAGGGGTGTACAATCGCTGCTATTAATGCGTTCTTTAGAACTAGTAAAAAGTACTCTCGCTGTATCTGGATCATTGTAATTAAGTTTTAAATCAGTTAATTTATCTTCTAATTCTACCCCAGACTCTTGAAGTTGTCTCCAAAAGTTTACAAGAGGTTCATAAAGATCATTTATCCAAATCTTTAAGTGTGGATGCATCTTTGATACATATAACGCAACACTTCCACCACCTATAAAAGGTTCTCGAAATTCTGTATACTTATCAAAATTAGGAAAATGTTGTCCCATCTTTGTACAAGCACGAGACTTACCACCAGGATAACGTAAAGGAGTCTTTAATGCTTTCTTAGTTTTCATTGTGTAAGTTTTGCAATATACTGATAGATTAAACTCCATCCAAATTCAAAAGTTTCACCCCTCTCATCTTGCAAATAAAAAGGTATATTTGGATGAAGTCTCTTTGCTTTATAATAATGATTAATCACATTATAATCATCATCAATACGACGTTCCTCTTCTAATTCTTCTTCAGTCATTTTTGTAATCCATTGGATTATACTTTAAATATTCCCAAAAAGTTAATTTCATTTCTTTATGTGTCATACCACAATGCTTTGCAGCTGCAGGTAGATTCATCTTATTATGAAACAATGCTTCATTTGCTTCTTTAACATTTTCAGGTGTTGTCTTAACCCTTGATTCTACAAGACTTTCCATATTTATCTTATAGACCATTCACCTTATAACCATAGGATCCTCATAATCCCATGTATGAGGAACCATCATTGGATCTCTTCTTACTCTACCAAAATCCAATACAATAGGAGCATCTAATACCCTATCAAGGCTTTCTGACATTTTACGATATCCAGTCCCAACATACATCTGTCCAGCAAATACTGATAATGTAGCAGTTCCCCAGAAGATATAATACCACCTAGATTTAACTTGATGTCTTTGCTTTTTTAATTTACTTTTCATTTTTTCTCCAAGGTTCATTATGTGATAGATCCAACCATTTTCTAATTAATTTAATAATTTTTTTCATGATTTTTTCTAGACTTTTCGTTTGCTAATTGACGTTCCAATTCAAATTTAATTGTCGCCAATGGTTGCATGAGATAATTATCCCATTCATTTTCAAATAAAAGATCTTCCAAATGTGCTACATGTTCAAGAGCAAAAATTAATTTTGTTTCCTGATTCATTCTCGGCATAGATCCTCTAATGTGAATAAACTATGTAGTTCTACACCTGCACGTATCATAGCATGTTCACCACCCTCTTGTCTATCAACTATAGAAACTACACGATTAACCCTATAACCAACATAACGCAAAGCCTCTACTGCTTGAATAGCAGATCCACCTGTTGTAATTACATCTTCCAATACAGTAATAAGAGAACCTGCTGGTGGCATTGGTCCTTCAATCATACTCTTAGTACCATGCCCCTTTGATTTTTTTCTAATAATCAAAGCATTAAGATTACGACTTTGAGACATGGAATGCTGAGAAACAGCACATACTAAAGGATCCGCACCCAAAGTAAGTCCGCCAACTGCAACAGATTCTTCCTCCACCATTGGATAAAGAAGATGTCCTATAAAATAAAGACCTTCTGCACTCAAAGTAACTGGCTTACAATTTACATAGTGCTCACTTGTTTTCCCAGATGATAAAGTAAACTCACCTTTACGATAAGCTTTATTTTTTAATAATTTAAGAAAATACTCATTCATTGATATATTCAACCTTTATTGGTTTGTCAAGAAGATCTTTAATACTCATGTATGCATAAGCAGTAAAGACTTGAGGGACTATAAAAGCAATCATTGCTACAGTCCAGAAAACATAGTAGTAGTTTTCTTTGCGTTGGGTTCTCATTTGAATTGACACTCCACCATAATTTCAGTTAATGCGGCAAGAAGATTTATTTCTTGATCTGCTACAAATGCTATCTGATATTGATATTTTGCAATAATAAGAACGGCGGCAGGAATAGTAGAAGGAACCAAGGACTCATAAAGAGCATCATAGATACGACGAAGAAGTACACTAGAGTCATTGTCCAAATTACTAACGACCCATTTACGTACTTCAGAAAAATTCTTCTCCTTAAGGTTCTTAACGAGGTCATTTACAGCAATGTCGGAGAAAGTTGCAAGAATACCAGAATCAATACATCCTCCCACCGAATACCTTTGACATTCATTTAAAATTCTTCTCCAATCTGGGAAATGTTTATTGATGAGTTCGACGAGGACTTTCTTATCACTTTGAATCCGTTCGGTGTCCAAGATCCCGTTAAGTCGCTTGAAGAACTGTGCTGCGATTCCTTGTTTATCCTTCTTTCCAATGTTGAAGTCGATGACGGCACATCTGCTATGGAGGGGCTCAAGTATTTTGTTTTTGTAATTACAGGTGAAAATAAACCTACAGTTTCCTGCGAACTCTTCAATGAAGGCTCTAAGCAAGAGTTGTACATCATTCCCCGTGTTGTCAGCTTCGTCGATAATGATAACCTTGTGCTTCGCGTCAGACGCAAGCGATACGGTTGATGCGAAGTTTTTAGCGTTATTACGGACGGTATCGAGGAATCGTCCTTCATCGGATCCGTTAATGACATAAAAATCTACTCCCAATTCGTTACAAAGTGCCTTTGCCACTGTTGTCTTACCAATCCCAGGAGGACCAGCAAGTAACATGTTTGGTATTTCGCCTCTATTTAGAAAATCCTTAAAGGTTTTCTTAATATTCTCTGGGAGAATACATTCTTCAATTTTTTTGGGTCTGTATTTTTCAACCCATATAAAGTCACTCATTACTAACTAAAAGTAGAATCAGGTTCTAAAGCAATAAAATATTTTAGATCGTGCTGAGTATTTGTAAATCGTGATAATAATTTAGAAGAGACTATAACATCATATGCACCAGGAATAATCTTAATATTCTCTACTCTGAAATTAAAAACAAATTGCTTGTCAGTCTCACCAACAACAATGGCAAATTCATTAGAAGTATCGTTCTTCTTATCACGAACAACTAATTTTACAACACCTGCTTCACCAACTGCAGATAAATCAGGAAGTTGATATACTGCTGCTGCTTTCAGAAGTTTTTCTAATGCAACACTATCCAATTGAAAATGTACATCTTCAGAAGGAAGTGTGATTTCTTTCTCAGGAGGAGAAATAATTACCGCAGGATCTGCATAAAAATATTTAACCCTACGTTTACCTTCACGAATAGTAAGATAAGAATCTGGAGAAAAATCCATCTCAGGATCTTGATGCAATCCAAGTCCATTTAAAAATTGATTAAGATCATAAATGGCAAACTCACGAGGAAAATTTTCTTCAATCTCTGCCTCTGCAAGAATATTCTTAGCAACAGAAATAGTGCGAAGTTGATTTCCCTGCTTTACTAGAATTGAATTATTAATGCCAGCAAAATTCTTAAGAATAGTCAGGGTGTTGTCAGATAATTTCATAGTGTCTCGAAGTTTCATAATTAAGGCATTTGTTCAAAATTCCCAGATGGCATAGAAGGTTTGCCGTAATGGTCATCAAAGTGTAGTAACAGCATAGCATAATGTATGACTTTCATCAAGTCCTTCTTATTCTTTCCATCTTTACTACCATACCTACTACCATATTTCAAAATATTTGCTTGACAAAATCCTGATGCTACTGATCTTGCTGCCATCAGATCTAATGTCTGAACATTACGATACTCATGAGTATCTCCAGTGTAATGTCCTCTATAAGTAGAAGATACATACTCTTCAATATCCTTAAGAATTTCTTCTTCGTGGTATTTAAAATAATGCGCCATAGACTCCTTTTTTTGAACCTCGGTATTTATCATTCTATTAGAATGAAAATTAAGAGCCCCATCTGATGGGTACTCAGATTCATCAGCAGGAAATTCAAAAATTCCTGTAGTAGCATCGGTTAGTGCTCTTTCATCTTCTGGTCCATACATAATTGGATAATCCTCATCAATTGTTCCTTTTAATACAGAGTCTGCTAAACTCCACGCATTAACCATATTCAAATAGAAAATCGTTTACTAAACTATCTGCTTTTTCCTGTCCAAACTTACCTTTAAGATATCCACTTACTGGATCAAGTCTAGTCATATAAGCATCAAAGTCTTTATATTCACTGGTATTCTTACCAGTGGGTTTCTCTAATTCTAACATATCTTTGAACTTAGTCAAGTATTGCTTAAAGGTAGACACATAAGCATCCACTTCTTCTTTTTTACAATATCTAACAAAAATATTTTTAGAGAAATGATTACCCATTTCAAAGAATCTATAATCCTTTTCTGCTTCTGGCAATCCATCAACAGAAAACAAATAATTCTCTACTGGATGTTGAAAGTCAAATACTATAATAACTTTCTTATCACTAAATCCCATGAGATCCATGCCAAAACAGGGAAGATTACTTCCAGTCTTAGGATAGATGATGTTGTTGTAAATACAAGATTTTTCATTCCAGATTTCTACCTCCCTTGATTTTATTATATATTGATTTGTATAAGTCTTTGCTGTCAAAAATGTACCCTTACTTTCCCAAGTTGCCCAACAACTATTCACTCCGTTATGGAGTGGAATAGTTTCGTGAAGGATATCCTTGTAGCTCTTCCAGAGATTCATGCTTTTTCCTCATACATTTTGTCTTCAGCAACATCCAAATTAAACTCAGCATCTACCTTATCATAAAGTTCAATAAATGACTGCTTAGTTTCATCATCAAACCTATTAATACAAACTCCTATTGCCTTTGCCTTATCACCAAAGATACTATAAGCACGAAGAATATGAACTAAACGACGAGTACTAATAATTTCCTCAATGCCACCATCATAAAATGTCTTACGAATAATATCTGCCCAATCTACTAATCTCTTACAGAAATCATTATCTTCTACACCAACTGCCTCTGCAACTTTAAGAAGAATCTTTTCTTCCGAATTAGGAGCAGGATAATCCTGTTCAAAAGTTACTGGGAATCTTTCAAGGAAGGCTTCATTAAGCACGTTAGTTCCAATAAATCTTCCATCATCTGAACCTTTACCTTTAGTGTTTGCGGTTGCGATGACGTTGAAACCCTTCGTTGGTTGGACGAATCTTCCGATCTTTTTAAGGAAAATTCCTTTACCCTCAAGGATGGATTGGAGGCAGAGGATTTTGTTACTGGCAAGGTCGATCTCGTCAAGGAGCAAGACAGCTCCTCTGTTGAGAGCTTGAATAACTGGTCCGTCGTGCCAGACTGTGGCACCGTCAACAAGGCGGAAGCCACCAATGAGATCATCTTCATCAGTTTCGATAGTAATGTTTACTCGGATAAGTTCTCTTTTGAGTTGAGCACATGCTTGCTCTACAGAGAATGTTTTGCCATTACCAGATAATCCAGTAATGAATGTTGGATAAAAAATCTTAGATTTAATAATCTTTTTAAGGTCGTTAAAGGGACCAAATTTGACAAAAGTATCATCATTTTCAGGTATAAGATCTACTACTGATTCAGCAGCAGGAGCCTTAAAGGAACGTTCAATATCTTCCACAACACTAGTAGTAACTTCAAGATTCCATTTACCTTTACCTACCTTATATTGTTTTATTTTTTTAGTTACTGTTTGATATGATATATCATTTAGGGCACAGAAACCACGAACATCAGCAGTAGTAAACTCTGTGCCATAAGTACCTTTCAAAGAATCATATACTTGATCTTCCGTCATCTTGGTTTGAAAAGTCATAATGTAGCGTTTTATTTATGAACATATTATAACAATAAAAAAGGGGTCATGTGACCCCTAGTGGACACTTTATCAAGCGACTAACTCTATAAACTCTCCTAATACTTTTTTATTCATTTTCTTACTCTTAAGGGATTTCTTAAAAGCACTACGAATCTGTGCTTTAGTAGCATCTTCCTTTACTTCAAACTCATCATCATTTGCAAGTGCATTCGCTGATAGACCAAAATAAGTATGATATCCAGAATTTTTAATAGAAAATGATTTATCCTTTCTCCACTTTGATATCATTATATTATATTTGTCATCTCCATATCCAGTATAACGACGAATAAATTGACCTGCATCTCTATTGCCAAGAACACGAATACCAATGAAATTAGTATTAGGAAAACTTTGACGTAAATCCTTTAAAAGTAAATCAGTTACATCTGCCCAATGCCCCAATCCAGCACAAGAATAATTATATCCTGTTTTACGATTACGAATTACACATTGATCACTAATATAACGACTTCCCAAATAAGGATTATTCTCCCAATGACGTTGAAATTCTTTACTATACCGTAAAGGTGCTCCTTCACCATCAGTCAAAATCACACATTGAACCTTTTCAAGTTTGTACTCCGTTTTAAATTGTGGGATTATTTGATGAAGAGATACTAATGATTCGTTTAATGGAGTTCCAGATAAATTCATTCCAATAGGTATAGTATACTGCCTCCAAGAATCAATAAAACAATAACCAAGACGAAAAATATTTTTCATTTGATTTTCCAAATCTTTTGCTCTTACCTTACTAGTAAACAAATTCATTAAAGAAAATGTTTCTTCAATAAGAGCAACTCCTTCTTTCTTTTCATATGATGTTCTATGAATCCCTTCAGGAGAAGGATATTCATTAGTAAATGCATATACCTCAAATGGAATATTAACTTTCTTACAGAACCATAATAAATTATAAAGTTGTTTAATAGTATCAAACATCACATGTGCCATTGATCCAGACCAATCAAGAACAAATATCAATCCGTGGTTTTTTCCATCAGGGACAACATTAACCTTCTTAAAAAGATCTTCATTAAACTTATAAGTATGAAGTTTTGCTGTATCTAATACCCCAGTCTTAGCAGTAGTAGTACGAGCATATGCACTAGCAGACTTCTTACACTCAAACTCTTTAACTAAGTAATTAACTTCTTTCTGTGCAGATCTTTTGAACTTTACAAATTCAGCATCAACCTCATCAAAAAGATTATCAGGAATAATTGATCTAACTTCTGACTCTTCCCAACGTAATTCTTCCTCTTTCCAATGAATATCAATATTATTATGCAAATAACTATTAGGTATAATAATATTTTTTAAGTCTACTTTAGGTAATTCAACATATTCATTCTCATGATCAGAATTCATATTTGTAAGATCCTTAAGAGCATCTTCCAATGCATCAGCGGTTTGTATATCTAAATTACCATCAACACCACCACCTTGCTCATAGCTTGGTGTATCTAACTGAGCAGGATCATTATCTGGTGCTGGTTGTGGTTTATCCAATTCCTCCAACAATTCCTCATCCGTCATATCATCTAAATCATTCTCCTTCTTACTAATAGATATTCCCAGACCCTGCTCTTCATTCTGTTCCTGTTGTTTATTTTGATTCTTTTCAAATTCACTCTTACAATAATCAAACAATGCTTTAGAAGCTTCTAGAACATCATCGAACGTTTCACACTTATCAATTAAACTGACAATCTGTGCTTCAGTAGAATTAAAAGATATATCAACCCACGAACCAATCTTGTAATATAAATTAATCCTATCAGCAAGATTAAAAGTAGTAAGATCTTTACCATTTACTTCAAAAAAATCACGATCATTAAGTTCATTATAACCATTATAAAATGTTTTAGCAAGTCCTGCATATCTTCTCTTCATCAACTTTTCAATCCTTGCATCCTCTACAATATTCACAAACTGTTGAGAGATCTTATATTCTAACCACCAGTCTCTATCTGGTGTAAATAATGCATGTCCGACCTCATGAGCAACCAAAGAATCATATACATTATTACTTGCCCTATCCCAATTCGGCAATGTTAAAACTCTACTACGAACATTAAACTGAGCAGTCTCTACTTTCCTATGCTCTACAACCAAATCTTCAGTAGCAAGTAATTTTGCCAATTGTGATTTAATTTCGTGTTTAACGATTTCCATGTGTTTCTTTTGTATGAGTACATTATACGACGAAACCCCACGCTTGGTGGGGTTCAGTAGACGCTTTATTAACTGGCTACGTCTAGCCTTGGCTGCACGTAATGCCTGTGGTTTAAGTTTCCGTTTCCTCTCCTTGTTGGAGTGGTGTCTCCAGTTCGGTACTTGCATTGTTCTGATTCCGTTTTAAGTACTGATCACTTCTAGGATCTGTAATGAGGTACTTACAATACTCCCATCCATTCTTCTTGAAGTTATCAGACATGTCTACAGGTCTGTTTGGTTTGATGTCACTCATTATGAGAGTTGCGCTGATACTATACGACTAAATCCCTTAACTTTGTCAAACTGTATGACACTTCCAAATTTGTCATGTAGATCAGATTTATGGGATATAACAAAAACATTTGCATCCTTAATAACAAAACGAATAATTTTTAAAAATTCATCCGTCCCAAATCCATCAAGAGAACTGTCAAAAATTTCATCAAGAATAAGAAGATTAGTATTTACCGAATTTTTAACTCTAGCAACTTCTCTCCATGTAAAGAGTAATGCTAAATCAATTCTCATTTTCTCACCTTCACTAAAAGAAGCATAAGAAAAATCTTCATGAATCGGTGATTCTACTGTCTCATTAAATTCTTCATCCAATTTAAAATTGATATAAAAATCCATCAACTGTAAGTATCTATTCACCTGCTGGTTTATGAACGGAAGATACTTCTTAATTATCTTTGTTTTGACACCATCATCCCTCAACAAAGAGTATGCAAAATCATAATGCACAGTCTCTTCTTTTCTCTCAGATAATTCATCTACTGTCTTTTGGAGATTTGTTCTAAACTCTTCTAACTTTCCATGCTCAGTATTTCTGTTTGCAAGTTGCTCGGTAAATCTCTGAATTTCCGATTCCAGATCTCTGATTTGTCGTTGACACCCAGAGATACGAGTATTGTTTTTAGAAATGCCATGCGTTAGTGTAGTAATCTCCTTAGATAATTTGTTAAAATGACGTTCTCGATCTTGTTCTACTTTAATGGTCTCTTCCAGATCTTTATAACCTTTCTGTAGCTCCCTTGCTTTATTTTGAACGTCATCAATCCTATTTAAACGAAACGATTCTTCTATATCCTGAGTACATGTGGGACAAACTGTATTATCTGTGAAAAACTTATGTTCCTTAGTTATTGTTGATACTTTTTGAGTAATTTTACCTTTAAGGTTGTTAAGTTTCACTAACTTTTCACCAGCACCTGTAACCTTTTCCTGCTCCTTAATCAAATCAGATACATTTGATTCTTTAATCTGATTATGTTCTATATGAGTATCAACTTCTACTGTCAGTACTTTAATTTTATCCTTAGTTGATTGAATATTATTCTTTCCCTGTTCCTCAATCTCTTTAATAAAATTATCTTGCATTGATATTTTATCAGTTAAATTTTCTTTTTTAAGATGTAATGATTTTATTTTTTCCTTTTCAACACGAACCTTTTCTTTAATAAGATTATTCATAGCAGAAAAAATACGAATATCTAATAGATCTTCAATAACATCTCTACGAACAGAACTTGTTAATTGCATAAAAGGCACAAAAGTACTACTACCCAAAATAACAATTTGAGTGAATGATTTATAGTTTACTTTTAAAATACTTTCTTCAAGAGTCTTTTGATTGATACGATCATCTGCTTCTCTATGAAGAGGATTACCATTTACTTCAATATCAAATATATTTGGTCTTATTCCACGTCTAACCAAATAATCTCTAGTATTAACACTAAACTCAATTTCTACTACACACTCTCTTTCATTAGTGGTATTGATTAATTGTGGTTTATTAATCTTACGAAATGGTTTATTAAACAGCACAAAAGTAAGGGCATCCAACATAGTAGACTTACCCGAACCATTAGTTCCTATTATTAAATTTGTATTATGTTTAAGGAAATCAACTTCACTCCATGCATTACCAGTGGAAAGGAAATTCTTCCATTTAATCTTCTTGAAGGTTATCATTATTTGGAGGAATCACCAGATCATTAGTAGTAATTACAGTGTATTTGTAATTATACATCTTACACGTCTTTAGTGCAAGCTGATCATCAACTTCCACAACATCCATTTCTTTATGGTACTTATCATCCTCATTTAACATCATAGCATATCTCTCAGCATCATCTTCCTCCTCAAAAAGAAAAAGCACCTTATCACCATACCTATCCTGTACAGCATAAGCACCCTCATCTTTTTTATTTCTAAGTGTAAGGAGAAACATTATTCAACCTCGCAAGCCTGCCTATAAAGATCTTGAAAAATACCTTTTATGATATTTTTATCATATTGAAATTCAGATTCATCAATATAACGATTTAGAATAGAAAGAGTATTCTCCTCTTCATCCACTTCAAAATCTTCATTCTCTTGAATATCAAAATTCTCAATAATCTTTAAATCTTGAACACCTACAGAATAAAGTTTATCAATGAACTTATCAAAATCTTTTGGTTTAGACTTTTTACGAACAATCACCTTAACAATTTTATTCTCATATTCAGTAGCATTGAATAACTTGTAATTAGTGTCTTCATAATACACATTATAAAATAATTTATAAGGATTGTTAATTGGTGTGTGAGTGAGGGTTTCCGTATCAAAGATATGAAATCCTCTTGGATCATTCACATCATTCCAAAACATCTCATAAGGATTTCCTAGATAAAAAATCTTTCCATTCTCAGATCTAGTATGGAAATGTCCTGAAAATACCTTTTCAAATTTATCAAAAATATTAATATCCATTCCAGTTTCCATCATGTGTCCACGAGTTGCTCTGAATCCATTAAGTTCCAGATGACCCATCACAATTTTACTGGTGGATTTTTTAATTAACTCTAAACTATGTTCATAATTTTCACTACAAATCCAAGGAAGCATTAAAATTTTCAACTTATCTAAGGTTATTTCTCTTGCCTTAGAATACGTTTTAATATTTTTATATGTTTGTAATAACAATTCTGGAGAATTCACATAATTGGTATCTTTATAATAACAATCATGATTACCAGTAATAGCATGTACCTTATACTTCTTTAAAGGTTCAAATATAACTCTTTTTGACCATTCAAAACTTTGAAAATCTATGGATTTTCTACTATCAAATATATCACCCATATGAATGATAGTATCTATTTTATGCTCTTCTAAAGACGGAAAAAAGATATTCTTATAGAATAGTTCAAAATAGTCATGTAAGTGTTTAGAACCCTTCCTAGCACCATAATGAGTATCTGTTATGATTGCTATTTTCATCTATTGGAAGACTTATAGGTAATATTATCTTTAATTGTATTATAATCCGAACTACTACCAGCAAGAGCAGTATCGTCCACCATCATAACTTCATCAAACCCAGTTCTTTCAATGATTTTTGTTTTAATATCTAACTGCTTCTTCTCCTTCTGTATCCGTCTCAGAAAGGCATAATGGATAATCTGAGTAAAGTATGCAAATGGATTTCTAGACTTCGCTGGATCGAAATTATGAATGTACTGTACACAATTTTCTATACCATCAGAGATCATATCATCCCTGAACATATAATTAACAAAATTAGGCTTGTATGATAAATGAGTAGCAATCTTTAAAAAACATTCACCAAGATAATTTGTAATTCTTGGTTTTGGAAGATCATTTTCTTTCGCATGTGCAACCTTTTCACGATAAACAATCAATGCTTCCAGCAGTTCTTTATTATTTACATAGTGTTCCGACTTCTTCTTTGGCATGACATTGTTTTCCCGTCTTATAACATATAGGTATTATACCACACTTTTGGGGCTTGACAAGTTTTAAAATACAAGTAGAATAACCTTTGTGAGGGTTGAAGGGATAATTTAGCTTTCTTTATCAGTCTTAGGTTGTCTATATAAATTTTCAAATAATTCTCTAGCTTGTTCAACATTAGAAATATAGCCCATATCTTCAGATATCTGTACCTTTCCATGTATATTTTGTTGAAAATCTAATGTATCATCTTGTTCATCTATTCTATATTTTTCATAAACAGCAATAATTTTTTTATCAGTTACTTCTGTCATTGTAATAATTTTATCATTACGTAAAACAAACATATCATCACTAGCTAATTCTATCCAAGATCTTACTTTTATAAAAGATCCTTGAGGAGAATTGATCATTTTCATAACAACAGGATGGTGAAGAAGAATAATAGGCTCATCACTATCCTCATCTATACAAACAGATGATAATATTTCTTCTCCAGAAATTAATTTTATTATTGCGTGAAATTCCTCTCCCATTAGTTTTTTAGCGGTATGTTTACGATATCATAATTGAAATTTTCTTCATTATAAACTTTAATTCTCTCAATTAAATGATTTAAAGTATAATTTCTTCTTGTCTTATAAGAAATATCATCAGCAATATCATATAGAGTTGCTTTAGATTTATTATCCCCTTTTCTTAAAACTCTTCCAATTGATTGGAGATTTCTAATTCTAGACTTAGACGGAGAAGCAAAAATGACGTTATGAAGGTTTTTAATATTAATACCTGTGGAGAATGTTCCATATGATGCAATAATTATAGCGTTAGTTTCTCTTTCGGTAATGTTTCTTACCTCCTCTCTACTTTGAGTATCAACTCCACCGTGTACAAAAAATACTCGACGATTTTCAATAGTGTTATTATTATTTATTAATTCGTATAATGGTTCACCATGTCCTTCTACTCTTGCAAATAAAATTAAAGTATTACCTTTCAAATCTAAAGCAAGATTTTTAATAAAGTTATTTCGACGATTATGACCGATTATATACTGAACTTCATCTTCAAATGTTTCAAATTTATTCGGTGGGTGTTTCAATAGCAGTACATTAATATCCAATGTAGCAAGATGACCTTTCTTCATAAGTTCATCTGTCTTAATAATTTTATAAGACGGACCAAATAATCCTTCTAATACCCACTTATGTGTTGTGGAACCATCAAGAGTTCCAGTAAATCCGTAACGATACTTAGCATTTGCTAGTTTTGTCATTATAGATATAAGTGATTTAGATTTGAACTGGTGCGCCTCATCCCCAATCACAACAGAGAATCTCTCAAAATATTTTCTGGGGAGTTTGTAGATTGATTGCCAGGTAGTAATAATGACTTGAGAGTCTGTCTCTCTTTCTCTACCAGCGTATATCTTGTGGCAAAATGAACCTACGTCCCAGCCATAGTCTGCAAAATCTTTATACATCTGCTCTACTAGGGAAGTCGTCGGAACAACTATCAGAGTACTTTTCCCTTTCTCAACAAAATATCTCACAATCGAATAAATCATCAGAGATTTACCCGAAGCAGTTGGGGATATCAACAACTTTCTATTATGTCTTAGAGCGTCGTATACTCCCTCTATTTGATAATCCCTAGGCTTATGCTTACATATAGCCTTCATATAATCTTTCACACCTTGAATTGAAATCATTTCATTGACTTCAAAAGGCAACCCAAAATACTTATTTTTTACAAAATTATATTCATATTCATGATCTTTACAAAATTGAATTACTCTATCCAATAATCCAACATATATTTCCCCATTCTGAACATTAAACAAACGAATTTTTCCATCCCAATATCTTTTTTGATATTGCGGCATAAATTTAGCACCAGGAACTTCAAACGTAAATTGATCTGCTAACTCATAATATACGTGTGGTTCCGCTTTTATTTGAAGAAAAACTTCATTCTTCTTGAATATTTCCAAGTGAGACATAACATAATCTTCATTCGGAAATATTTATCTTGTCTAAATAAAATAGTTTTGTCAAGAAATAAGATGACTGCGCTGATTGATCCTAAAAAATTTAGTGAGACTGTTGACCTATTAAGGTCATTTTTTTTGTCTAAAGGTTTCTTAGAAGTTCATACTCAAAATAGACTGAGTATCCTTGCTGCTTGTGAAGATCCAGAAACAGTAGCAACCTACAATTATGGTGGTAATATTTGGCCACTACCACAAACAGGTCAGATGTGGTTAGAACATGAATTATTAACCAATCCTTCACAAGAAGGATTTTTTTGTGTCTCAACGTCGTATAGGGCAGAACCAAACCCTGTACCAGGAAGACATGAAACTATCTTTCCCATGTTTGAGTTTGAAATGAAAGGAGGTGTAGAAGAACTCAAACAAATGGAATTGGAATTATGTTCTCATTTAGGAATTGCAATCCCTGAATATCAAATAAAAAAATATGATAGTTGGGCAGAAGCATATGGTCACAAAGAACTAGACCATGATGATGAGAAGAATATCGGTACTGGTATGATTACTGACTTTCCTGAATGGACATCACCTTTCTGGAATATGTCAAGAAATGATGACGGAACCAGTCGTAAGATTGATGTTATCTTAGGTGGCATGGAGACTATCGGTAGTGCTGAAAGGAGTACCGATAAAGAACAAATGCGTGATACCTTTTACACCATATCAGATGGTGGATATGCTCAACTTATTATTGATAAGTTTGGTAGAAGTAGAGTAGAGAAAGAACTTGAAGACTTTCTATCATTTGACTTCTTCCCCAGAAGTGGTGGAGGAATTGGACTACAACGTCTTATGTCAGCCCTTTCATAGGGCTTCAATGCAACCTGGCGAAATTGGTAAACGCAGGAGGTTGTTTCCCTCCCGATCAATCATTAGCGTGGTAGGTCTTCTTGGTTCGAGTCCAAGGGTTGCAGTTTAAAAAACTTATTTAGCTAAAACCTTGCTGAAAACGATGCCATTCGATTGCATTTTTGATTTGGTATGTACGATTAGATATGACTCTTATAATTTCTTCTAAAAATTTTAAAGTAGCATCATAGTATCTTATCTTAAGATCTATCTTAGTTAATTTTTCATCTGCTTCCATATGCCTTTGTATAGCATCCTTTTCTCTAACTTTATATGGAAATGGTTCTTCAACATATACTTCTGCTGGTGCTTTTCCCGTATAATAATTATGTCTTTCTAAACGAATTTTATTGTACTGTTCTCTTGCTTTTTCACGCAATAAAGTAACAGTATTATAAACCGTATAATACTTTGAATGTAACTGAGGTATTTTTAATGACTCATCATGTAGATTATCAGGGTCAATGACAGAATCTTTCTGCCACATCTCCTGAATTTTATCAAGATTCATAAAGGATCGCCGTTAGTATCAACTATATTGTACACAGTATATTTGAAAGATACTTCTGCTGTAAAATATTCTATATCACTATTTGTAGCATCAAAATCCAAAGATGTCAAGGCAACAGGAAAAAGATCGCTGAATTTAACTCTTGCCGTTGTTCTATAATTACTGTTTAATATTGATAAAGTACCATCACTCCATTGTTCTTTTAAATCAGTAAGACCTTCATCATCCACTAATTGTTTTTTAAACTGATCAGGAGTTTCTGGAAAACCAAGACCAGTCAACCAATTATGAATGGCCATATAATTTTCTAAATTTTCATCAACAAGAAATCTAATATTAAGATCGCCATATGTAAGTTTCTCACCAGGTACATCAATATCTTTTAAGTACGATGGTTGTACATATGTACCAAGATTTATTTCTGGTATTCTTGCAGAATTACAGAAAAAGGCAGCTTTAGGGTATTTCGCTAAAGTAAATTCAAATCCTACAGGAGATAGAAAATTCCTATTTTGTATTTGATTAGCGAAGGGACTGGTCATTATTCTCCTCCACCACCATTGCCACCGCCGCCGTTGCCGTTGCCACCATTACCATTGCCAGAATGGCCATTGCCACTTCCATTAGACTCATCATCATCCTGCTCCAAGTACCCTCTACCACCTATATGATATCCTTTAGGTATTTTTTTACACTTTTTCCCTTCAAAACAATAATATTGTCCAGGAGGACATCTTTTAGATGCTGCTTCTTCAATAAATCTATCAAATTTTTTCATTTAATTTAAGAATAGTTTCGTACCATTGTTCACTCATACCCATTATAACATCCTTTGCTGATTCTTCGTTTTCAGCGTAGCCTTCATCTATAAGATATTTGGTAATAAATTCCTGACGTTCAAATGCTTCTTTGAATTCTCTTGGAGTTGGTTTCATGTTTTTATCTGGAGTCCTATATTTATTTAGATTTATTCTGATACTGCTGTTGCACCTGCCCATCCACCATTCTTACCATCATTATTAACCATTACAGATCTTGCCTTTGCTTGCGATGTAAAGGTAGTTTTATCCGCAATGTCATCGGACCAATTAGATCCTCCAGTAAAATAAACATCATAATCGTCAAGAGCAGAACTCTTCTTGATATACCAGGCCATTTTCTTAACTTTTTAATTATTTAGATAAAAAAAGAGACCCCTCGAAAGGAGTCTCTTGAATAAAGGAAATATATCCTTTCTTCTTACATAAGGTTTTGTACCTTAACACGCCTGTAATAGCGGTTAGTATTAGCAGAAAGTGCGCCAAGACCTTGAGTTGTACCTTGTGAGAAGGGATTTTCAACCATGCCGTAGCGAGTCTTAAAGCCAATTTTAGGCTGGAAGGTGTTCTCTCCAACTGCACGAACCATCTGTAGTGGAACGTAAGGGCAGTAGAACAGTCCTGCATCATAAGGTGAAGAACCTTTATAACCAGCAACGTAGTACTGAGAAGCAGCACTGTTTGCAGAATAAGGATCGATGTATACACGATACTTACCTTGAAGTACACCAGCAAATGTATTGCCTGTGTCATCAACGTTAAGGTTAGCGTTAAGAGCAGGAGTGTAATCTAGTACACCAGCCATTGTTAGGGCAGAAGCAACGTCAGCGGAACAAAGGATCATGTTGCCCTTTCCACGACGAGTTCTTTGTGCGATTGCGTTGGCATCTCTTTCGATCTGGAAGATAAGTCCTTTGAACTTCTCAACAGACCAACGACCGTTACTGTCAGTATCGAGGTCGAATGCACCAGCAGTTGCAACGTTTGTTTGAGCACCAGACTCAGCGACCTTATAGATGGTACGAATAACTTCACGGTTGATTTCAGCAAGGATCTCTGTAGAGAGAATATTTGCCAATTCCGCTTCAGCATTCAATCCATGAATTGCTTTAAGGTCTTGAGCGAGTTCTAGTGAGTACTCAGCTTTCAAAGCACGGCTTCTAGCAGTTACCGTTACTTTCTCGATGCTGAACGCCATTTCGTTGAAATGATCGCCTGTACCAGAACCTAAGTTCTCAGCATCGTCTGTACGCATACCAGTACCAGTTGGGTACGTAGTAGCAGTTTGTGAACCCTGTGGGTTCAATAGTCCTGGGTTGTTTGCACCAGTTAGACCAGTACCACCAGTAGAACCAATACCTGCAGCTGCGCCAGGGAAGTTTCCAACGTTACGTCCACTATCCTGTCCAGAGAAGGAAGTATCTGCTTCATCGAAGAGAGCTTCAGCACCAGACTGAGACTCGTAACGTGAGCGCATTGCGAAGATTAGTCCAGTAGGACCGTTCATCGGTTGAACACCAGCAAGGTCATATGCGACCAAGTTAGGCATTGAACGACGAATAAGACTTATTAATACTGGGTCGAAACCTGCGGTAGGTCCGCCAGCAGTAGCACTTGCACTAAATCCTGGATTAGCTCCAGTGGCAGTACTATTTGTAGGAACAGCTTCTGAGAGAAATTCACGCTCTTCACGGAGTGCGTTTTCTTGGTTCTCTAGGAGAACGGCGGTTACCATTCGACGATGAGGATCTTTGATTTCATCAAGACCGTCATAGTTTAGAAGGGGAGCCCATTTCTCTTGCAGCTGTTCTGATTGGAACATTTGCATTTGAATTTACCTTTTATACAAAGTTAAAAGTTTAGTTTGAACGTATAATTTAAAAAATCACTTTTTAGAGACTCTGCTCATTGTCTGGAGATAAGATTCCATCAAACCAGATACTGGTTGTGGTGTGGAACTTTCTTCACCCTCAGACAGATTTTCAGAGTTGTCTCTCTGAGTGCCAGCGTTTTCTGGGAAGTATGACTTCCTAAGTGTTACTAGCTTCTCACGATAGTCTTCTTCACTTTCAAACTCAACATTTTCGGCAAGAGAAGCAAGTTTGTCTCTTTGAGTGTCTGCAAGACCCTCAGTTACTTCTGCAAAAATTACATCAGCAACAGACTCAGCTAGTCTCCTATTAAGAGCAACATTCTTAGAAATTTGCTCGTTGAGTTTATTTTCCATCTCATCAAGTTTATCTACCATGCTATTAAGTACATCATATTTTTCTTCAGGGATAGTTACATAATGTTCTTCAAAGAGTGACTTCATACCTTCAAGGAAGGATTCAGTCATTTCTGTTTTAAGACCGGCTTCAGCAGCAAGTTGGTTTTCTTCCAACCACTCACTAGCAACGTACTCCAAGTACGAATCGACACGCTCTTGTAATTCTTTTTTAACGGATGCTACTTCCTCAACAAGTTTCTCTTCATAAGAGATCTTGACTTGCTCTGAAAGTTCAGCAACTTTGGCCTTAATAGCAGACTCAAAGATTGTCCGTGCTTTTGCTTCGAACTCTTCGGAAAGTTTTTCACCTTCGATTAAAGCATTAATGTCTGCATCGACATCAATCTTCTCTTCGACTACTTCTTCCTCAGTAGTTTCTTCTTCAGCAACAACTTCTTGATCAGTAGTTTCTTCTTCAGCAACTACCTCTTCACCTTCCTTAGTTTCCTTGGCAGGTTCTTCGGCAACTACTTCCTGATCATCCTTAAGTTCGGTTTCTTCTTCCTCTTTCTTAAGGTTGGATCCTTCAGCAGCTTTTGCACCTTTGTTTACAACATCCTTAACTTGCTTAAGGGTTGCACCAGGTGTTTTCAGCTTAGCTGAATCGTCATCACTCTTATAGTTTTCAGGAGTGGGTCCACCGAGATCTTCCCAAGTAGCGGGAGTACCTCCAGTACTTAGTTTCTGCATTGGTTCCGCAGGTTTAGCACCTTTGGTTACTGCGTTCTCTTCGATGTTTTCCATTTTCTGTAAATCGTTGCCAACGGACATTTGTTTTATAGATTTTTATTAATCTGTATTTATTTATAGAACTTAAAGATTCGAAAGAAAATCGTTGAATAGATTCAACTTGTGCTCTTCAAGTCTTTTTTGATCAACAAGTGTGTTAATCATCTTTTTAGTTTTTTCTGCATGTTGTTCACGAAGGATTCCACCTTCCCAAACCCACTCTTTTCCTTCCATGATTCCATTTACAAATGCATCTGGAGCAGAAGGATCAGCGACAATATCAGCAGCAGTTGCTAACTGAAAATCTTCACCAACATATTTTACACCTTGCTCTTCTCTAAGTGAACCAACACCACGAGAAGAAACTCCAAGTACTACACCTTCTTCAATAAGTGAAGATGCAATTTTACCCATTGGAGTATTAAGAATTTGTGCCTTACCAACAAAATTATTACCTTCTTGTCTAAGAGAAGTAATTTTATGAGAAACCCTATCAAGGTTTACAGTTGGACCATCTGGATGTCCCAACTCACCAAGAGCACGACCCTTTTTAATAAAAGATTCATTGTATCTACCAACCTCAGTTGCCAGAGTATTTACGGGGTAAACTCTACCATTACGATTCTTAATATCACCTTGAAGAAAAGTTCCTTCGATATAAAGTTTCTTTTTAGATCCCTTACCTTCAGTTATAAATTTAACGTTTGATACTTCTTCTGTAATGAGTTTCATTTCTTTAATTGGTAAATCCTACTTTAGCACCTAATACAGCAGCATTTGCTGCAAACATAACCCAAGTTGGGTCTTTTTCAACTTCAACTGCAGTACCACCTAAAACAGTAAATGATCCAACAGTAGTACCACCTCTAGTTTCTTGGAGAGTAACTAGATGATTCGTACCAGCAGCTGCAGTATTTACTACGCGCACCAGTGTCGCCTCTGAAAAACTTGTTCCAGCACCAGCACTAGTTGGTAATGCTGCTTCAGCACCTTTAACTAAAATTCTAGTCATTTTCTGTTGATTCCTCTTCTGGTTCTACTTCAGATTCGCTCTCAGTTGGTTCAGAAAACACTGAAAGGGCAATATTAGGACGAATTCCCTCAACTTTTTCAGCTGCTTTAGCATATAAAGCATCTTTAATCTGATCTGATACTTCACTTGGTTTTGCATCAATTGCAATCAAATCGATAATATTATCCATGAAATGTTAATATAGCATTATATTTTATTTATATCTCTGCCAATTTAGTGTCTTTCTTAACCTGACCGTTAGTAATGCCACTATCTAATGGGGGTGCATCCATCATGCCACCACCTAATCCATTCATTGCTTCTTCTTCTGTACCTGGTGCCATTGGTTCACCAGTAATTGGATCTATCATTGAAGGATCAGGAATAATTCCATCCTTTATTTCCTTTTCAATTTGCTTATCCAATTCTTTCATTTCTGTGTCAGACTGACGAAGAACCTTTCTACGAACCCATTCTTGAGAATAATACTTACCAATGTATGGTTCAATAGATGCCAAAATACCAAGTCTACCTTCTATAAGTTCAGTTTCTTTTAATTCAGCAAACTGATTATCATATAAGAAATCATATTGAATGTGATCACTTATCTCATCCCAATCTTCTGGTGCAATAATATTCTTAAGAACTAACTGTGTTCTTAAGAAATCACTGAACATGTTTGCAAATCTTTTTCTCAAACGACCTACAAATTTAGAGAATTTTAATTCATCTCTTAGTATTTCTGATGATCTACCTAGATTAAAACCACCATCATTTGCAATTCTAGATTCAGGAACACCTAATGCTCTATAAAGTTTCTTCTGGAAGTATTCAATATCAGCAAGTTCTCCAAGGTTTTGTCCACCTGGAAGTGTAGTAATTTCAGTTCCCCTACCACCTTCTCTACGTGGTAACCAGAAATCTTCTAGCATAGACATGAACTTTCTATCATCTCTAACTTCACCAGTAGAAGCATCATAAACTAACTTATTTCTATAACGGCTCATTACCTCTTTAAGGTATTGTTCTGCTTTAACTTTGGGTAAATTACCAACGTCAATATAGAATATTCTACGTTCTGGTGCTCTTGATAGTCTATAAATTACCAGACTATCCTCAATCATACGTAATTGATTAAGTGCTTTAATTGCTTTATGAAGATATGAAAGACAAGTTCCTTTATTTCTATCGAATAATCCAGAAGTTACATAACATATAGAATCTTTTGCAATTCTAATTGAAGTTTTATCATTTCCTCTACCACCACCAGCAGCAAACATTGTTGTTGGATAGTTTGGTTTAGGTGTAAAAACATAATACTCATCAATTTCTGGGTATATTGCTTTCTTCATATCAGATGGACCTTGTGGACCCATCATTTCATTCCCTTTTTGCTTTCTCTCTTTCCTCACAAACTTAATCTTCATGGGATTGATATATCTTATCTCTTGAATCCCATCCGAAGGTTTTTTAACATCAATTACTTTTAAGTAATAAAGTCTGCCATCAATATACCAATTCCTAAAAATTTCATGAGCTTTCTTATCAAAATCCATCATTTCTTTGATGTTTTTGAATTCTTCTCTAATTCTATCCTTTACTTTATCACTAGCATTTACATTTGATAATTCAATTTCTATAGGAGAATCATATAAATCACTAACCAAAGCTTCGTTCACAACATCTTCAATAGCAGCATCCGCTTCTGGATGAACCGCCATCTCACGATACCGACGCATTAAATCATATTCAGTTTTATAAACACCTTCAATATCTACATACTGACCATAAAAGCCACTAGAGATATAATTATCAACCCCGTCCTCGTTTGACGGAGGAACGGGGGATAGTAATGAAGATGACTTTTTCTCCTTATCTGTTATGGAGAATCCAAAAAGCTTAGGCATAGTATAATTGTTTTCCTACTATTATAGCACTATTTAGCTGATACTTTCACCACCAGCATTAGCACCGACACCTTTGATAGATTCGAAGTAAAGAACTTGAAGTTCTACAGTGAACTCTTCAACAGTATCAATAGTTTCATAAGACAGATCCATCTGACTTATGTTTGTTGGGAAAATATCAAAGAATTTATACGTTCTGAGAGTAGATCCATCACGATCTAACTGATGAACATATGCATCTTCTTGATATTCTGCAGGATCATTAAACCCTGTTGCATCTGATAATTTATTAATGACATTCATCCACTTTTCAAAAGCAGAACGAATTGCAAAATCCGTGTCGTTAATAACTGTAATTGTCCAAGTATCAAAGGTTCTATCACCAGCAATCTTTAAGATTCTTCCTCTAAAGTTAATATCAATTGGTGTGATATTAGAAGCAGGAAGTGCTGCTGATTTTACTAAAAATCTTGACTTATCCTTTACATCATTATCGATGTTTATGGAATCAGGAAAAGCAAGTTCTACCTCAAATAGATTCGGCCTTGCACCACCACCTGTAAGCTTACTTTTAAAGTCAGTAATCTTCCGTAATGGTGGTCTATTGAATTGAGTTGCCATAGCTTTTTATACCTTATGTGTATGAGATAGAATTAAACGTTTCCAACGACTTCTTCGAATGAAACACCAGTTCTGGTGGCAACGAAGGTTAGACCGATGAAGTTAATCGTTCTCGCTGGTTTGATGAAGATGTCAGCAACAAACTCATTATTATCTATAATGGCAGCAGTGTTATTTGTCTCATCGCAAATAACTCTGAAGTTGTAAATACCTCTCTTTGCTTGGACATCACGGAGGAATGGTTCAACAATGTTTACAAAGTTTGTTCTTGTAATTTCATCGTTGAATTCAAACATTTGATCTCTTGCAGCAGCAGAGATTGCTTCTTCAAGGTAGATAAACAATCTACGAACGTTAATGCGATCAAATGCAGATGATTTAGCAAATCCAGTCTTATCTCCAAAGAGTGTAATTCCACCGCCTGGTGTAAAGATTATAGGATTGACTCTATTTGAATAAAGTTTATCTCTTTGAACCTGAGAAGGGTTGTATGCGAGTTTAACTGAATTCAGAATTCCGCCTCTAGCAGTTCCCGCTGGTGAGAACCAAGGGAAGTTGTTGATGTCGTTTCTTGCACATGTACCAGCAATGTCTCCATTTAATGGGACATATCGGAATGTATCCGCAAATCTATCATACTGATACTTGTATCCACTATCAAAGACTGCATAAGACGATGATGTAATTGGAGCATAGAATTCAATTACCTTATCAGTAATATCTGCATCCGAATTAACAACAACTGTTCCAGCAGTTGCATCCGATAAGAATGCTCCTCTATATGGTGAAATGAATGCCACAGCATCCTTTCTTAATTCAGCAACGGCAATTAGTTTATTGGCAAGTGCCTGTGCTGTATAAATGTCATGGTTGGCAGATCCCATAAGTAGGAAGTCTGCTGCATAGGTGTCCTTATTCTCAAATAATTCATATCCAGAAGAAAGACCTGCTAAAGAAACTTCTAAAGCACCAGAATTACCAATACCCACTGCACCATTATAATCTTTACCACCTTCTAAAGTGAGTGTATGGTTTCCAACAGCACCATAAAGTCCATTGGTAGATTGTTCAATAGTTTGATCCCAACCACCATCATTATCGAGAGTAAACGCAGAACTGTATCCAGTAGTTGTAACTCCTAATTCTCCAGTACCACCAGCAAAGATATAATCAGACTGGTTTGCAACGAATTTCCTCCAGTGAGAAGGTGATCCTATTGAATACTCAGCATCTTTTGCTTTGGATAGTCCAATATGCTTTTCAAGAATTGTTCCTGCATTTCCAGTAACAGTTCCTTTATCATCATATACAATAACATGAACTTCATCAAATCTTGCTCCTCTTGCAGCAGCAAAAGTTGAAGTTGATGGACGATCAGCAACCTGACTCCAATTAACAGTTGAGTTGGATAATGTAATAGTCTGTGCATCAAACCAATCTGCTCTTCCAGTATAAGTTGTTGATGCATATGCAACTGCCTGTCCAGCAGTATGAATACCAAGACTACCAGTTGCGTTAAATGCGTATACACCCGATGGAGTGTAATCTACATTAGTTTCTGTTCCAGAAGAATTTACATGTGATAGAACTTTAACTCCAAGAGTTCCAGCAGTGGCATCTACTTCAGTAACAATACCTTTTAAGTATCCTGTAGCAGCTGAAGTTGAACCAGCACCAGAAATGACTCTTCCAGTCATATCTTGTGTTACACCATAACCAACAGCAATTGCAGCTTTATCTTGAGGTGAAGCTGCATCTACACCAGATAATGTCTGGTCTGCTTTTGCGTCAATAATTGCAACTTTAATACCGTTCGACCAAGATCCAGGGTTTCTTGCAACAATGGTTTTTCCTGTGATGATACTTCCATCATACCCAAGATCATTATAGTGATCTAAACTTTTAATTTTGATAGTTGCTGCAGTTCCAACTTTACCATTGGCAAAACTGGCATCATCTGCTCTTACAACACTTAGTGATCCACCGTAAGCAAGATACGAAGCAGCCACCATCCAGTGCTCAAAATGCTTATCTGTGGAATATGGTTCTCCGAAACTGTCTAATAGGTCTTGCTCACTCTCAACAATTGTTGGTTCATTAACTGGTCCTTTAGCAAAAGGGGCAACTATTGCACCTCTTTTGTCAGACGCAGTATCTACCCGACCAATTGTTAGGTCAACTTCTCTAACTACAATTCCAGGAGATGCTAAATTTAGTGGCATCTTTTTCCTCTCCGAATCTCAGATTATTCTAAAATTATTTATTAAAATACCCTTTTTCATGTAGTCTACATGTAGTCCCACATGTATGATCGATCTCCATATTCATCAGTATGCCATCTATCTCCATCATCATCAACAAAACTTTCAGAATCATTAACACCATCTAAAACAAAACCAAATGGTGCCATATCTTGCTCAATCTGATTTCTTTGTTCTTCATATATTCTTTTACGAACATCATTATCCGTCATCTCTTTAAAATAATCTTGAGCACATAACCAAGCAAATATAACAAGGCACATTGCAAGGTCATCGTTACATCCCTCTTCTGCTTCAAAAGAATTATGTTTTTGAATAAAAGTAGTAAGTTCTGATATGATTTCATAATCATTGAATATAATCTTATCATCTTCTATTAAAGTTTTTAAATTACTACAACCCAATTTCTTAACTGCTGCAGTAGTTCTAACACCAAGTTGTGATTTTTTACCACTAAATCCAGATCCAACTATTTGTCCATTACGTCCTCGCATTGAACACATAAGAACATTTTCATATTCCAAATCATATTGAAGAATACTTGCTACTTGATCTCCAATATCATTAACTTCTATTAATAAATAAGCCTCATTATATCCCTTTGCAACATCATGAATAATATTTGGGAATAACATTGGCTTAATTTCATTATTCCTATATTTGGCAATTACTTTATAAGGAAACTCTGTAATGTCATAAACAATAAATGCAGAATAATCATTACCCAATCCTCTGGCAACGTCAACTGTAATTAAATAATTATGTTCTGGTACTGGATCTTCATAAATATCAAGACCAGCATTTCTTTGTTTAGGTTCTTCATATACTAATGTTCTAAGTTTACTAGGAGCAATTAAAGTATTAACAGATCCTAAAAACTCACACTCAAATTCAACTTTAAATTGTTGTTCTGAAGTGTTTGCAATAGTTTGCTCTTTCCATTCAGCATCTCTACCAGGGACTTCACTCCAATGTACATCGGTTGGTACATACTCGTTCTTGCCGCGTTCGGAATCGTGCCACATGCGGTAAAAATGATTCATCCCTCTGGGAGTGCTTACAATGATTACTTTAGTACTTTGTCCAGACGAGATAGTAGGATAAACAGAGGCAAAGAAGTCATCAGCAATGTGATTCGGGATGAATGCGAACT